>UMGH01050516.1_pt1 | contig 10873 bp, 8 predicted proteins | sample 1965231 | NCBI WGS metagenome assembly UMGH01 (sample SAMEA4836068, study PRJEB28245) | human gut metagenome | biome: gut microbiome; material: fecal sample | place: Denmark | collected 2008 | reverse complement strand
GAGAGTACGGACAACTGCAGATATTCGCGCGTCACTCCCTTGACCGTCCGCTCGGTAATGGCCTCCACCTTCGCTGCACCATGACGCGGATAGACGACCATATCGCCGACTTTGTAAGACATGTACCCTCCGAGAACTGACGGCTTACACACGAAAACTCGAATAATTATGCCATGCGGTCTGGACCACCCCTATGAGAGCGCTCACAACCACGGAAACACAACGAAAAGGGCAAGAATTCGCCATTTTCGACGCGCCAATGTAGCGTTTTCGACTCCAACGCACGTAGACTTTGGGTCATGGCTGAAGAAACGAAGATCAAGGAAGATACCGTCACCGTGCCTGTCGCCCAAGGCGACCTCGATGCGACGAGCAATGCTGAATTCTACAACCCCCACGGAGTTCTCGGCGGGCATCTCGGCATCGGCAAGCATGCCGACACCGCCACAATCCGCGTGCTGCGTCCGCTTGCCAAGTCCGTGACCATCCTCACCCAGGATGGCGAATACCCGATGACCCACGAATACAACGGCGTGTTCGTGGTTACCGTGCCGGCTTCCGGCACTAAGAAGCAGCCCACGATTCCCGACTACCGTGTCAGGACCGAGTGGGAAAGCGGCGCAGTGCTCATTGAGGACGACCCATATCGCTATATGCCCACAGTCGGCGACATGGACACCTATCTGTTCGGCGAGGGCCGTCACGAGAAGCTCTGGGAGACGCTTGGCGCGCATGTGCTGCGCTATGACGATCCGATGGGCGGCGCGGACGGCACGCCCGGCGAACAGGTGGTAGGCACCGCATTCTCCGTGTGGGCCCCGAACGCCCATGCCGTGCGCGTGGTCGGTAACTTCAACGCTTGGGATGGCCGCCGTCATGCCATGCGCGAGCTCGGCTCCTCCGGCGTGTGGGAGATCTTCATCCCCGGAATCGGCGCGGGCGAGACCTACAAGTTCCAGATCCTGAACGCCAATTACACGTGGGAGATGAAGGCTGACCCGATGGAGCGTCAGCACGAAGTTCCGCCGAACACCGCCTCCATCGTCACCGAATCCACCTACGAGTGGAACGATGACGCCTGGATGCAGCACCGCCGCACCACCAACCCGCATGATGGCCCGGTCTCCATCTATGAGGTGCACGCCGGCAGCTGGAGGCAGGGACTGACCTACCGCGACCTGGCCAAGCAGCTCGTGGACTATGTCAAGCAGGAAGGCTTCACCCACGTGGAGTTCATGCCACTGGCCCAGCACCCGTTCTCCGGCTCCTGGGGCTATCAGGTCACCGGCTACTATGCGGTGGATTCCCGTCTCGGTTCCCCCGACGACTTCCGTTACCTGGTCGACCAGTTCCATCAGGCCGGCATCGGCGTGATCATGGACTGGGTGCCCGCCCACTTCCCGAAGGATGCCTTCGCGCTCGGCCGCTTCGACGGCACCCCGCTGTACGAGGACCCGGACCCGCTGCGCGGCGAACACCCTGAATGGGGCACCTATGTGTTCAACTTCGGACGCCGCGAAGTACGCAACTTCCTGGTGGCCAACGCCCTGTTCTGGCTTGAGGACCTGCATGTCGATGCGCTGCGCGTGGATGCCGTCAGCTCCATGCTCTACCTCGACTACAGCCGCGAACCCGGCCATTGGCGTCCGAACATCTACGGCGGACGCGAAAACCTGGAGGCCATCGACTTCCTCAAGGAAGCCACCGCCACCGCGTACAAGAACAACCCCGGCGTCATGATGATCGCCGAGGAGTCCACCGCATGGCCGGGCATCACCGCCCCCACCTCCGCCGGCGGCATCGGCTTCGGTATGAAGTGGAACATGGGATGGATGCACGACACCCTCGAGTATCTGCACGAGGAGCCCATCAACCGCAAGTGGCACCACAACGAAATCACCTTCTCCATGGTGTACGCCTACTCCGAACACTACGTATTGCCCATCAGCCACGACGAAGTCGTGTACGGCAAGGGCTCCCTGTACGGCAAGATGCCGGGCGATGGCTGGCAGAAGCTAGCCGGCGTGCGTTCGATGTTCGCCTATCAGTGGGCTCACCCGGGCAAGAAGCTCTCCTTCATGGGCAACGAGCTGGCCCAGTGGGGCGAGTGGGATCACGACGCCTCCATCGATTGGGATTGCCTGAACTGGCAGGAGCACCGTCAGGTCCAGACCATGGTCGCCGACCTCAACGCCTTCTACAAGGCGCATCCGGCACTATGGAGCCAGGACTTCGACCCGGCCGGCTTCCAGTGGCTGACCAGCGACGATGCCGACCACAACACGCTGAGCTTCCTGCGCATCGGCACCAAGGGCGAGACCTTGGCCGTGGTGGTCAACTTCTCCGGTGAAGCCTGGCCCGATTACCAGGTGGCGCTGCCCACCGGCGGCAAGTGGACCGAAGTGTTCACCACCGATGACGCCAAGTACGGCGGCTCCGACATCCACAACGGCACCTTCGAAGCGGTCGAGGGCGAATATCATTCGCGTCCGTTCTCGGCGAAGATCACCGTTCCGGCTCTGGGAGTTGTATTCTTGAAGCCGGAAGACTGAACTGGTCAACAGGCTGAAAGGTAACCGGTTTATTTATGCTCAATACCACAGCGCGTCAGAATACGACACCGCGCACGGTGCTGGTGGTCGAGGACGAGCCCACGCTCGCCACGGCCATCGCCCAGCGCATCACCGCTGAAGGATGGACCGCTCGCGTGGCCGGGGACGGCGCTTCCGCCGTCCAGGCCGCGGCCCAGCTACGCCCCGATCTGGTAATCATGGACATCATGCTGCCGGTCATGGATGGTCTTGATGCCACCAAACGCATCGTCGCCGAACGTCCGGTGCCGGTGCTGATCCTCACCGCACGTGATGACGAGGCCGACAAGGTCATCGGTCTGGGAGCGGGCGCCGATGATTACATGACCAAACCGTTCTCCATGCGCGAGCTCATCGCCCGCTGCAAGGCGCTGCTACGCCGCGTGGAGCGTGCGAAGGTCATCGCCAAGAATTCGGAGAACGAGAAGCTGCTCGACTTCGGTTCGATGGTCATAGACCCGGCCCAGCGCATCGTCACCGTGAACGGCGAACAGGTGCATCTGACCCCCACCGAGTTCGATCTGCTGGCCACGCTGGCCCGCCGCCCGAAGTCGGTGCTCACCCGCGAAAAGCTGCTCGAAGAGGTCTGGGACTGGGTCGACGCATCCGGCACCCGCACCGTCGACAGCCACGTCAAGGCGCTGCGCCATAAGCTCGGTGCCGATACCATCCGCACCGTGCATGGCGTGGGCTACGCTTTCGAGCCGCCGACCGCGTGATGGCATCCAAAAAACAACAGCAATCCCGGCTTGATGCGATGAAACCTCGCGTCAAGCCGGTTGATTTGTTCTCCTCTCTGAAGCTGGAACTCAGCGTACTGATCGTTATCGCCACTGCCATCGCGTTTGCCATGTGCTGGTTCCTCCTGAAATTCGGCTGGTCCGGTTGGATCGCCATGCCGCTGACTTTGGTGGTGGCCTTGGGCATCACCTATTTCTTCTCTCGCGGCATCACCGCTCCCCTACGCCAGATGCGCGATGTGGCCGAAGCCATGGCGGATGGCGATTACACGGTCCGCGTGGATATCGATCAGGATCGTCATGACGAGGTCGGCAAGCTGGCTCGCTCGTTCAACGAGATGGCCGGCGAACTCGAGCATGCCGATAAAATGCGCCGCGACATGATCGCCAATGTGAGCCATGAGCTGCGCACGCCCGTTTCCGCTTTGCAGGCGATGGTCGAGAACATGGCCGACGGCGTCACCGAGCCCACTCCCACCAATCTGGAGAGCATCCTCACCCAAACGCAGCGTCTCTCCGATCTCATCGCCTTCCTACTGGACCTGAGCCGTATGGAGGCCGGTGCGGCGAGTCTGAATATCGAAAAGTTCAACTTCGCCGACTTTCTTGACGAGACCATCGAGCCGTTGGAAATCGCCGATGGTGGCCACGCCCACGACATCCGCGTCACCGTGCCGGCCGACATCACGATGGAAGGCGATCAGGACCGCCTGCGCCAGCTATTCACCAACATCATCGCCAACGCGCTGAAACATTCGGCCGACGGCACCACCGTGCTGGTCGACGCCCACGAGGACGAAAACCAAGGCACCATCGTGACCAATGTGGTGAATTTCGGCTCCCAGATTGCGCCTTCCGACCGTTTGGACATCTTCCGGCGCTTTGTCAAAGGCAAGACGGGTCCCGGCACCGAGTCGGGCGGCACCGGTCTTGGCCTGTCCATCGCGCGCTGGGCGGCCCAATTGCACGGTGGCACCGTCAAAGTGGTCGACGACACGCGAGGTGCCGATTTCGAAATCATCCTGCCTAAATATCACATCGCCGAACGCTGATATTGTCCGACGTCCTACCGTATACTGTATTCGAACAGATGTTCGAATACAGGGTGGGAGGCGCAGCATGACACAGCAATCCGAGTCACAGGCCATGGCGCACGAGGCCACGCTGTTTGTTATGCAGATGGCCGGCGATTCCATGATCAATGCGGGTATTCACAACGGCGATCTGCTGATTGTCGATCGTTCGTTGGCACCAGTCCCCGGAGATGTGGTTGCGGCTGTCATGGACGACGAAATCGCCATCAAGCGGCTGGTTTCACGGGCCGGCATCACCATATTGCACGCCGAGAATCCGCGATACCCCGATTACATGCCGAGCAACGGCGCTTCGCCTGCTATCTGGGGCATCGTCACCGATGTCATTCACCCGTTGATATCGTCATCGGACCGTCGCACCACGGCATCCGCCAATACCAGCACGCCCACCACCTTGGTGCCGGCCTGCTGAAACGCCTGAACGCATTGCCGCACAGTGGCACCTGTGGTGACGATATCATCAACGAGAAGCACCGCGTCGCCATTGCCGATGAGATCACGCTTCACCCTGACATGACCGGTGATACGACGGGCACGCTGTGCCGAAGAGACCTGCTGCACGGAGCGTGCCTTGGTGGAGGAGCTCAGGGCATTGCATGGTCGCGCATCGACGCCGCACCCACGCAATGCCCCTGCCACCGATTTGGCCAACGGTGCCGTATGGGCACGTCCTCTTCGGCGCATTGACGCCCGCGATGATGGCACCGGAACCACCAATACGCGATGACCCAAGCATGATGATGGTATTGGCGTCTTGTTCAGCAGCGACACCATGATGCGGCCGAACGGGCCGTCAAGCTCGGTATCGTCGTGGTCCTTCCAGTCGAGAATGGCACGACGTACCGCTCCCTGATAAATCGATGCGGACCATATACGGGCTCCGCCACCACTGTCTGCATCCCGTTCCCGGCATTGCGCGAACAGGGCCCAGCATGCCGCACACAATACCTCATCCGGCGCGTCACACCCAGCGCAGCCGCGTGGAAACAGCAGATTGCAGACCTGTGCCCACATCGCATGCCACCACTTGTATACGCTCGGCCCGTCCATAACGCGTCACTATCGAGCTGGAGTATCGAATCGCGCAAGCAGTGCATCCAGCAGTTGTACCGTATCTTGCGGATTCTCAACACGAACACCGATCGCACCGGCCTCAACCGCGGGATAGTCATTACCCGTAGGCGTCATGCGATCACCCACGAACACCATTTCATCGGCCCGTATGCCAAGTGTCTGCGTCAGCTTGCGCACGGCATAGGCCTTATCGATGCCGCATTCGCTGACATCCACACTGGTGTATCCGCCGGCCCTGACCCGCATATGCGGCAGATCGGCCTTGACCGCTTCGACCAGCGCCTGTTTCTTCGTGTTATCGCGATCCCATGCCTGCTTGGCCGCTACGGGCGCGAACTGCCCAAGAGCGGAGAAGGTGATCTGGCTGCCCCTGTTCTCGATTCGAGGCCCCCATACCTGCTGTTCCCACAATCCCAGTTCCCGGGCATGTCGCTCAAGACTTTCCGAGACAGCGGCCACGGTGGCTTCGGACAGATCATGCGCATACACCAAGGCCCATTGCGTGCCATCCCACCGGTAATACCGGGAGCCGGAGGTAGGCATGACATGCAGATTGCCGCGCCTGGCATTCGGGGTGAGTACATCCAGCACCTGCGAGGTGACCACCGCCATGCCGCCCCCTGAGATCAGGGCCACCACCGTATGGTCGAGCAACGCACAGAACCGTTCGATCATCGCGGGCTTCATCGGCTGTTTTGAGCTGGCCAGTGTGTTGTCCAAATCGAAACCGAACACCTTGGCGTTGGAGCAGACATTATCGAAATCAAGTTCGGACCACGAACGTACCACCATTTGTCGTGCCTCCCTCGTTGACGAATGTTCACAGCCAATGAACCAATCCTAACGCATGTTGCCTCCGCCATGCCCTATGGTGGGAACCATGCTTCAGCCACCTTGGAACGCACGAATCTACCGCAACCGCCACGGTCGCGGCACACGAACCCCGATGTTCGGCACCCGTCTGCCCCGTTACCGCACTCGCACCGGCATGTTCGACGATATGGTGGCGGCCCAGGTTCGCAGGCTCGGCCAAGCGTGGCCGGAACTGATACGTCCGCTCCAGTTCGCGGTGGAGGATGTGCCGCCTTCGGATCCGACGCCTTGGCAGACCGAGCCGAATATGACGTCCCAGTGCTTCCCCGCCAGCCACGGCATTCCCGCACGAGTCGTGCTCTACCGCATGCCGTTGCAGACCGAGGCACCTACCAAGCTCGAACTGCAATTGGCCGTCAGGGATGAGCTGGTGGCCCGCATAGCGGAATTGTATGGGCGCAGGCCCGAGGAAATCGACCCCGACTGGGGCCTGTGACAACACTGCGGGCCGTGTCACTTGTAATAAGGTAGTGGCACGGCCCGCAGCTATATCGCCGCCGAAACATCATCAAACTGACGCTTCGGCGAGCATACCCTTCTACTTGACGATGGAGGAATCGTTCCGAGCCCAGACATGAACCGTGGCGGGCATCAGCGTTGAAGCGTCGATGACGGACAATCCGGCGATGTCCTTGTCTTGCAACGAATCGTGACTGAACCGCGCTCCCCAGCTCACTTTCTTGGATGAGTCCTCCAACATCAGCACGACCGCGGTGCCATGATCGCCGGAAAGATTGCCGGCTTCAATCGTTTGTGCTGCGTTCGCATCCAGTGTGATTTCCTTGGAGGTTACCGAAGCACCGGCATCATCGTAGGCGCGCAAGGTGACCGTCCTGCGCGCATTGGACGTATTGGCCAGCGTGATGGAGGCCTTTACTCCGTCGGGAAGGGCCAACCCCGAGAATTCGGATGGCTCGCCGGCATTGACCAATGCGAAATCGGCTTGGCCGGAGTCACCGGAGCGTGTGGCCTCGACGGAGAACGACACGGCGTCCTCTGCGGTGGACATCACGCCCAACGCCCCATCAGGAGCTTCTCCCAAGTCGATCGCCGTCACTTTATCAGCAGTGACGGTGGCATCTTTGGCGGGAACCAAGCCTTTGGCGGTAATCCATGACAGCCCGGTGCTGGTGTCTGCCTTGGCGAACAGATAAGCGGTGACCGCATCGCCGGCAGTGATGGACGGCGCCACCGATGCATTGGATGCGGTCGGCAGCGGCAGCGCGAAATCAGAACCCTTCGGTGTCAGACCATCCATGGTCACCGTGCGCACCACGGACGCGATAGGAGTCTCCTTGCTGGAAACGGTCACGAACAGACCATGCTGCCCATCGACCGCGGCGGACAGTTCCATCGAGGACTCCCCCTCGGCTGGCACAGACAGCGTGGATTGGGTGGACAATGCCATTTTCCCGGCTGTCTCGGAACCCCAGACGGCAATGTCGACGGTGGTCGGCTTGGTGGAGAGATTCGAGACGATGAGCTGCTGTGTGGTACCGGTCGTGCTGCCGGAGAGCAGGAACGACTGGCTGAGCGAGGTCGATACGCAGGATGCCGCCGATATGCCTCTCACATCGCCATCATCGGCCCATGATGCGATGGTGCCGACGGTGCCGGTGCCAGCTGCGGCCTGCAGCATACGGGTATTGATCAGACGAGCTCCCTGATTGATCTTCTGAGCACCGGTTTTCACCGAGGAATCGTCGGTCGAATCGGCGTCTTTCAAAGTCACGTCATCTGAACTGGACTTTTGCCCGATCGCCGAGACAGTGGCGCTGTAGACGGAGCCGAACGCCGCATAGCGCGCTTGTGTGCTCAGATTGCCGACAGTGGCCTGGAAGGCGCTGTCGCCGTACGTGCCGGTATCGGCCAATCCTATAGGTGCCGGGCAGTAGGTTTCGGACTGGGTCGGACTAACGGTCTGGTCGATGGCATTATCGGAAGCGGCCACCTTATCCACCCAGATATTGGGGATGGGGGCCATGACGAGAACGACGAACAGCGCAATCAACACCAGCATGGTGATCACACCGAGCACGATGCCGATCGCACGTTTGAAACCAGAAGTTTTGTTGCTCATGCCTGCTCCTCCAATCCGTAGGACGGTCGTCTGCGAGGCATGGCGACCAAGCAGTACAACGCCGTGATCACACCTAGGCATATCAGCCAGGCGTGCCTCCAGACACTATGCTGTGCACGTTGCTGCCATGAGGTATCCACCTGCTGTGAGGCGCTGCTACGCAGCGTCAGACGATAGTAGCTGCCGCTATCCGTGGAGACCAGGGACTGGGTGCCGTTCGATGCGGCGATATTCGCGCTCAACTGTTCATACGGCATGTCGTTCAAGGAATCGCCGGTCTCGGGAACCACGTAGATGCCGCCGAATCCAAGCGCGCTGATGGCCGCGATGGCCTCTTCGTCGGGATTGGACAGCAGCGAGGCACAGGCCTGGGCCAGTTGTTCGTCAACCGCATCATGCTTGCCGGACAGCAGGCGCGCCCGCTGGACCGGAGAGCTGTCGATCAAATCGCCGCGCGAGGTGCGCATCACCGCATAGTTGACGATGTTGCGGGTCTCCGCGCTCACGGCAAGCACACGATGATCGGCACCGGCCTCCAGATAATCGGTGGTGACCATGGGCAGGCCGTTTTCAGACACGCCCAGTCCCGCATCCTTATGACGTTCGATGCCATACATGCATTGGATGCCAATGCAGCACACCAGTATCAGAGCAAGCACCACACGGCCAGACACGATGAGCACATGCAGACGGTCCTTTTTCGATGCGGGATCACTGCCAGACGCATGCAACGGTTGGAATCGCTTCACCGCCCCACCAGCGACGAGACACACGCAGGCGAGGAAGCCCAATATCATCATCGCGATGCCCGGCTGCGCGGAACCGGCCACGACACCATCGGCATCCACGGTTATGGCCACACGGCTGGAGACCAGGGCGAGCGCGCCTCCGCAGACGATTACCACCCACATCAGTCGCGAGGTCCGCAACGCGAACGGCAGCACCAGCGAAGCAAGAGCAAGCAGCGTGATGACGCCAAACAGCACAGTGACCGCCAAATCGGCATAATCAGTCGACCCCATTCGCCATCCCAGCGCACGCTGTGCGGCCTCAAGCAGACTCAGCGACGCCGGCGACCCGTTGGCGGATGACGTTGGCACCGTGATGTCGCCGAACAGTTGACGCCACATGCCCAAATCGGCGTAACGCACCGCATTGACGAGCGTAGGAGCCACCGCAAAGGCGGCAGGAACCGGAATTAGCAACAGCATGGCGCGCTTGCGACGCACGAATAGCAGGAACATCAGGAACACGACGATCAGCGCGAACAGCAGCTGCGGTTCAGCGGCCACCACAGGGATGAAGCACAGTGCGGCGATGGCCGCGGCCTGAACGGATGTGCGCGGCTTGAGCGGGTCTTCGGTATGGTACATGCCCACGGCACGGAACACGAATGCGAACGCGGCCGGCAGGAACACCATTACGGTAAGCATCGGCATATTGGCCTGCGCATACCAGCCGAACATAATGCCGGTGGATGCCCACAGCAGTCCTCCCAGCACACGAACCACGTCCGAGCGGGTGAATACGCCCGCCAGCGCCCAGAACGACAATGCGCTCAGCGGCGCGGCCACAAACAGTATCATCGCCAAAGCGGCGGTCACATGGCCGAGCGTGACCAACGAGGCCAGCATCAGCACCAGCAGCCACGGCGTGGGCGGCGCAGGAATGCCGGTGCCGCTGCCAAACACCCACGGCGTGGTGGCGGACTGCACCAGTTGCGTGAAGCTGGCACCGGTGGGAAGCAACACATCGGAATACAACGATCCGCCGGAGAATATCGAACGGAACACCGGCCAATACATCACCGCGATGGCCGCAAAGCACACCAGCGCCATCACCACGGCCGCACTCCAGCGATATATGGTGCGTGTCCGCAGATGGGCACGTTCCAGCGGACTGAGCAGCACTCTGCCCTGCTGAGATTGGAATGCATCCCGACGATCATGGAACTGCTTGATCTGCTGACTGTCTGCGAACAAGACATGCAGGGACGATGCGGCGACCTTCGATTGTCTGGCCACCAGACTGCGTGATTTCATGTTTCCCGCGATATCGGCCAAGGCCAGCCATGGCAGGCACAATTGCACCCATGCTTCATACGGCTTCTTGCCGAACATCATGGCTATGGCCATGCCAAAACTGCGGAGCAGCCTCCACAGCCAGACGATAAACCAGGACGACATGGCCAGGTCCGTGTACAGATACCGCTGTTGGGAGCGATGCACCGTCATCGCATGATTGACCGTGTGATCGTCCTTAAGCGGTTCCCCGCCTCGCGTACGAATGCCCTCATACCGTGCGCGACGATGTGATATCTCCGCTTGCGGGACAACCACCACGCGTCCGCCGCTCAGGCAGACACGGCGGCAGAAATCAACCGATTCGCTGTAGGTGGTCAGCCAGGCATTGATGCCCCGC
>UMGH01073792.1_pt1 | contig 10891 bp, 10 predicted proteins | sample 1965231 | NCBI WGS metagenome assembly UMGH01 (sample SAMEA4836068, study PRJEB28245) | human gut metagenome | biome: gut microbiome; material: fecal sample | place: Denmark | collected 2008 | reverse complement strand
TTAATTGATTAACTTTGCCTTTTCTATTGATTAACTCGTACATGTTAATTGATAGTCTCAAAAAGGGAGTATGGAATACGAATATTGCTGATTGAACTGATTCCTTTCTTTTCGGACTGAAAAAGATGAAAAGGAGGATAGTTTCTTGGCGAATGTAAGGTTATCATCGGTTTCTCCCCAAAAGCAACCTAAAGTGTCGAAAAAAAGTATGTTAACTTACTTGACGATTTAAGTTAACATACTTGGGCATGTTAGTTAAGTAATGTTCAAAAAATAACTAAGTTGGGGTTTTCAAATGCGCTTTCTATAATTATTGGTCATTTATTCCGAAAAATCAATAAAAAACTCCATCGTCAGATAAAAAGAGACATTTTTGTTATCAATTATTCAAGTAAAATTCATTCCTTTGCATACTCTAAAAACACTACTCTATTATAACAACCTTTAAAGTACTGGAAATGGAATACCACATTGGTCAAAAAATCAGACAACGTCTTGACGAAAAAGAACACTCTGTTGTTTGGCTTGCTCGTCAGTTGGCATGCAGCCGTACAAATGTTTACAAAATCTTTGAAAAAGCACACATCGACACGCAGATGCTTGCTCGCATCTCTGTGATTTTGGAGTTCGACTTTTTTGCTGTCCTCTCGACTGAGCTTCGCAAGCAGGATGGTATTAAGACGTCGCGTGGATAAAAAAGGTTCTTGACTTTTATTTTTACGCACACATTTCGGCATGCGCTGTGCCTTGCATGAGAGCTTTAGGGCTTTGATGCAAGGCATTCTTTATTTTTCACGCGAACTGCTCAACAACATTTTCTGACCAAAATGCTTTGCCCTTCGCTAATCAAGCAGTAATTTTGCCCCTACAATGAACGAAGATACTTTTGACATACGTGCCGAACAAACGGCTCCAACTCCCTCGGAACGCGATTTTGAAAACGCCTTGCGCCCCTTGCAGTTTGATGACTTTAGCGGACAGCACAAGGTGGTGGAGAACTTGCGCATTTTTGTGGAGGCTGCTAAATATCGTGGTGAACCGCTTGACCATACTTTGCTACATGGTCCTCCTGGATTGGGCAAGACTACCTTGTCGAACATTATTGCAAACGAACTGGGTGTGGGTTTTAAACTAACTTCAGGGCCTGTGCTTGATAAGCCTGGTGACTTGGCTGGTTTGCTAACGAGTCTTGAACCGAATGATGTGCTCTTTATTGATGAAATTCATAGGCTTTCGCCCGTAGTTGAGGAATATCTTTACTCGGCTATGGAGGATTACCGCATTGACATTATGATTGATAAAGGTCCTGCAGCGCGTAGCATTCAAATTGACTTGAACCCTTTTACACTGGTTGGTGCTACTACACGAAGTGGTTTGCTTACGGCACCATTGCGTGCTCGTTTTGGCATTAACCTTCACCTTGAGTATTATGACGCTGCAACGCTGCAACGCATTATAGAGCGTTCGGCTCACATTCTGAAAATGCCTATTGATGCGGAAGCTGCAGGTGAAATTGCAAGTCGCTCGCGTGGTACCCCCCGTATTGCAAATGCTTTGTTGCGACGTGTGCGCGATTTTGCTCAGGTTAAAGGCACTGGGCGCATCGACACGCCTATTGCGAACTATGCTCTTGAAGCGCTGAACATTGATAAATATGGGTTGGATGAAATTGACAACAAAATTCTGCTTACTATTATCGATAAGTTTAAGGGCGGACCTGTAGGCATTACTACGATTGCTACTGCGATTGGCGAAGATGCGGGTACGGTTGAGGAGGTTTACGAACCCTTCCTTATTAAAGAGGGCTTTATTCGCCGCACACCTCGTGGACGCGAAGTTACAGAATTGGCTTACAAACACCTTGGACGAAGCATTATGGGCTCGAACACTGTACAACCGGGACTGTTTGATTCAATGAATAATGAATAATGAACAATGAATAATTGAGCGAAAAGAATAAGCCTCTTTACGCGAAAGCGTACCTTTTGCGTTTTTCATTCGATTGTACAATTGTACATCATTCATTATTCATTATTCATTATTCATTATTCATTGTACATCGTACATTATAAAATTACTTTTTATGATTTCCTATAACGTTATTGACATTCAAATGCCGAACATATCGCACCGCGAAACTACTGCTTGGGTGCGTGCTGTGGCTGCTTCATACGGCAAACGAGTTGGAGAAGTTGCTTACGTGTTTTGCAACGATGATAAAATATTGGAGGTAAATAGGCAATATCTTCAACATGACTATTTTACGGACATTATCACCTTTGACTACTGCGAGGGGGATATGATTAGTGGCGACCTCTTTATTAGTTTGGATACGGTTCGCTCGAACGCTGAACTTTTTAATAAGCCTTATGATGAGGAATTGCACCGTGTGATTATTCACGGTATTCTGCACCTTGTGGGCATAAACGATAAAGGACCTGGCGAACGCGAAATTATGGAGGCTGCTGAAAACAAAGCACTCGATTTACTTAAAGAGATGCAAGCTGAAAAATAATTAGCCACTCTATAGGTGGAGTTAAGGCTCGGTTTTTACCGAACGGATTTTACACGCTACTATCCAATGAAAAAAAGAAAGATGCAACACGCACAATGTTGCATCTTTCTTTTTTTTATTGGTCAACGTTACTAAAAAACTTCGATTTCATCGACAAAAACAAAGCCTGGTGCTCCATGTCCTGGATGCCATTGGGGAATGTTTTTCTCGGCTGCCACACGCACTAACACATAGCGCACTTTGGTGGAATTGAACTTTAAGGCGTGTGCATAAATTTGATTAGGGTTAGCCTCTGTCATGGCAGGATATTCCTCCTTTGCCAAGGATTGGAAGGTTTTACCATCGGTAGAACCTAACACTTCGAAGCTACGAGCATCGAAAAGCCAATAGCCTTTTTCAACACAGGTGCGTATTTTTACCGATGAAATGGGCTGTTCTTTGCCTAAATCTATTTTTGCCTCTAAAGCATTGCCACAAAAACCGATCCAACGACCTGAGGCATAGTTGGTGTCTGTTGCCTTTAAACCATCGACCAACAGGCTGGCACCTCCATACACCTGACGAGGATGTGGCTGTTGCAACAAGGTGATGGGACAGGCTGTGGCTTTACTAAACGAAAAGTCTTCGGTTACCTCGGGCGTCTTACCCCAATCAGAACGGAAGGCTGCAGCACGCAAACGGCAATTTTTGTTGATGACAAGTGCTGTTTTAAACAAGGGTGACTTTTCGGTGGGTTCGCTTCCATCAAGAGTATAATGTATGGGAGCATTGTCGATGGTTGTGAAACCTGCACGGATTACATGTGCTTTGTTGTCGGCACGGAGCAGCATGCGCGGATTATAGATAACACGACTGAAGTTGTAATTCTCTGCCTGATAAATCTTAACCATGCGTTTTAAACGTTCGATGAAATCGCGGTAATTACGAAATTCATCGTTATTCCATTGCACCTCGCAAAGGGCTGCCATGCGTGGCAATTCCATATATTCTGCTTGACGATAGGTTTTAATGTACTCTGTCCAAAGATTGGCTTGCACACCTATGATGTGTTTTTGCTCTTCAGCACTGAGTTGTTTAGGCACAGGATTATAGTTGAACACGGTTTCTAATGGAATGTATCCACCTATAGCCTCGGGCTCATTTGCTTTGTCGGTGCTTTGATAATAGTCGAAATAAAGATGGGTGTTGGGTGTCATGATTACATCGTGCCCTTGACGTGCGACTTCAATGCCTCCACCTTCGCCTCGCCACGACATGACGGTGGCATTAGGCGCTAAGCCTCCTTCGAGTGTTTCGTCCCAACCTATCATGCTGCGACCTAATTTAGCTAAGTGTGCCTCGGCATGTTTAATGACATAGCTTTGCAAACGCTCTTCGGCTGTATGACCGTTTTCTGCCTGCAAACCTTCAAGACGTATACGTGTTTGGCATTTGGCGCACTTAGCCCATTGTGTTTTGGGGCATTCGTCACCACCTACGTGAATATACTTTGAAGGGAAGATTTGAGCTACTTCATCGAGCACATTATCGATGAATTCGTATGTTTTTGCATTGCCTGCACACAACACATTGTCTGAAACGCCCCATTTTTCCCATACCTTATAAGGTCCACCGGTGCAACCTAATTCAGGATAGGCTGCAAGTGCTGCTTGCATGTGACCTGGCAAATCTATCTCTGGAACGATGGTTATAAATCGCTCAGAAGCGTACTTCACAATGCGACGCAGCTCTGCTTGGGTATAATATCCCCCATAGGGTTTGCCATCATATTTGCCTGTGTTATTGCCTATAACGGTTTGCGCACGCTTTGAACCTACTTCGGTGAGCAGGGGGTATTTTTTAATTTCAATGCGCCAACCTTGATCATCGGTTAGGTGCCAATGAAAGCGATTGATGTTGTGGAGAGCCAACATGTCGATAAAGCGACACACTGAGTCGGGGGTAACAAAGTGGCGTGCTACATCCAAGTGTGCACCACGATAGGAGAAGCGCGGATAGTCTGTTATTTCAACAGCTGGAACCACCACTTGCTGTGTTGACACCATAGGCAATGCTTTGCGTAGGGTTTGCACACCATAGAACACGCCTGCATCGGTAGTTCCTTCAATGAGTAAGCGGTCTTTGTTTACACGAATAGCATATTTTTCAGCATTGGCACCCGCTTCGTGCTTTTGCATCAACACAATGCAATTTTGACGTGCTGCTGCATTTGATAGTTTCAACTTTAAACCTGTGGCTTTCTCAATGTATTGCAACAGAAAGTTGGCATTGCGACGCATGGTGGGTGTGTTATTGGGAATGCACACCATAGTCTTTGCGTTAATAACGAAGTTTTGCCCTGGCACACTTTGCATGTGATGGGGTAAAGGCACTACATGGAAGTCTGCCTGCTGTGCCCAAATGCCATTTTGAGGAAGAAATAGTCCTAAAAAGGCGATGAATAGGGCTATTTTTAGCGTTTTACACATATTACACTTATGTTTTGTGGATTTTATTTTTCGAGTTTATTGAGTACACGATAGTATTGTATAGCAAACAAAGCTGCTGCCACAAACAAACCAATGCTGAATGCCAAATAAAGTCCGGTAATGCCTAAATGCAATGGGAAGGCAAGCAAATAGCCCGCAGGGATGTTTACTACCACATAGCTCACAAAGGCTATCCACATCATTGACATCACATGTGAGGTGCCACGCAAAGCATTGGCAAAACAGATTTGCATGGAATCGCCCAACTGATAAAGAATGAGTGGAAGGATGAGCGAAAGGGAAAGGGCTATGACGCGCGAATCGGAAGTAAAGCAACGAATGATATATTCACCACCAAAGAAGAAGATGGCTGACGACAGAACTGCCATGCCTAATAAGATGTACATGCCTGCTTTGCCTGATTGTCGCACACCTGTCCAATCGCGCTGACCACAGAAGTGGGCTACCCGAATGGTGATGCCTGAACCAAAGCTATAATACAACAAAAAGCCCAAACCACCAATGGTTACCATTACTTGGAAGGTTGCCAAATCTATGGCGCCCAACCAACCTGCCATAATGCCACTTACGGTGAATGCGCCACTTTCCATGCCCATTTGCAAAGAGATGGGGAATGATTGCTTATTGATGTGCAACAAATGGGCTACACGTTGGCGTGCTGCACTGAAGCCCTGTCGGTAAGGGGCATAGCGCTTGCACGTGAGGAGCAATCCAACCATAACAACCGCCATAATGACACGTGCTGTGAGGGTGCTGATGCCTGCACCAAGCAAACCAAGTTGTGGGAAGGGACCTATGCCATAGATGAGCAAAAAGTTGCCTACGATGTTCAACGTATTGCCTAAAAGTATGACCCACATGCCTGTGGCGGTTTCAGAAATACCATCGGTGAATTGGCGCAAACTATTAAATAGGGCTACAAAAAGCACCGATACAAGCATGGTTAAAAAGTAAGGACGCACTAAGGGGAGTATTTCGGTGGGCTGCCCCATGTGGTGTACGTTGAAATAAACACCAACAAGCACTGCCGTAAGCAAAAGGGCATAGAGCAAGTTGCATATTAAACCATACTTGAGCGTTGCGCCAGCCTCAACCTGCTGTCCACGACCTACAAGCGAACTGATAAGTGGGGTTAAGCCATAGCTATAACCCATGAGCATGTAAGTTATGAGGTTGAATATAGCATTTACAAACGAGGCTGCGGCTAAGGCATCTGTGCTATAACGACCTACCATCATGGTGTCGGCAAACCCCATGATGATTACGCCCAATTGCCCCACAGCTATAGGTATGCCTAAACGCAAGATGGGTTTGTAATAGGTGTTCCACGACTTTTGGGATGTAGTAGGTAATGTGGTTGATTGAGCGGGCTTCATAAATCAAATGTCTTGGCTACGACGGTTTGGGTGCCTGTGCCAAAGCTTAGGGTGAAAGTAAGGGGTTGTTTTTTTATTTTGCGCACGGCTACTACTGCAGCCTTATAACGTATGCCTTGTCCTGACATTACTGCAGCTACGGTTGCGGGAGCGGATATTACCACACGCTTGCTATTGCAAACAATGTTGGGTGCTACATTGTAGAGGATTTTGCTCCCCCGATTGGTAATGTCGAACATGATGTAAGCTTTTTCATTGTAGTCAAGACGATGGTTGTTGTTTTCGTCAAGAAAGTGTACATTACTTACCTCAAGCGTTGTTAAATCGTTATAAGCTGCCATTGGACTTTGGTAGCGTGGATTATGATAGGTGTCGAATTGTATGTCCTGCGCCTTGGAGTGGGATGAATAAATATCCCCATCATTGGCATAAGGTGTGGTTTGCTCTGTACTGCGACTTTTCTTTTTGGGAGCAGTATCGGTATGGTTGTTAGCATTGCGTGGAGCAGTTGCTGCTGCACCGATGGTTCCACCTATTACCATGCCTGCAAGGGTGCCTATGTCTGCGCCACGAGGTCCGCCCATAAGTCCACCTATGCTTGAGCCAAACATGCCACCCAACGAACTACCTGTTGCTACTGCGCCATATTGATTGTAACTGCATGCTGTAAACAACAGTGAGATGCCCAATAAAGGCACTACTATAGTTGGGGTGAAAATTTTTCGTTTCATGATTGTCAGTATTTGTGATTTCCCTAGCGCGTTATTATCGGCATGACAAAGGGAGTTACGCGTGCCATTTGCAATGAAATGGCAACTATTCGTAACTCCCTCTGTATTTATGCTTTGGGTATGTTTGGGATGGGTAAGATACCCCTTACTTAACCGTAATAACCAAATACTTGCTCACACTCCAGAAAGAATGGGGATTTGTAATACGGAGGGTATACTGTCCCTGTGCATCCTTATCGAGCGTATAAGAACCAGCGGGGTGGTTGGTCATGAGTTTTGCACTCTTTGAATAGAGCTTTATGGTTTTGGTTACACGCAAGTCGATGCGCGTAAAGTAGTCTTTATTAAAGTCGTTGCTTTTAAGTACATCACCACGCTGAAGAATGCGTTGTTCACGAAGTTCGCGTTTTGTGCCAAACACATAATAGGCTGTGTTGAGTTCTTTGTCTTGTGCAGCCACAGTGCGACTCTTCTCTTCGTTCTTCTGCGAAAGATCATTTACACTGCTATTGAGTGAGTTGATTTGTTCACCTTGTTCAGCAATCTTTATGTCGCGAGCTGCAAGTTGTGAACGAAGTTCTTCAATTTCGCGATTCTTATCCTCGAGTTGCTTATTGAAGTTGGCTACCATTTCCTCCAACTTGGCTTTTGTGCGCGAGTCGCTCTGATTGGATGTACGGAGCTGCTGTTGCAAATTGGCAATGAGTTCGCGGTTCAGTTTAAGTTTGTTTTGAATAAGCGCCATGTTTTCGAGAATGCGCTGCTTATTGCCACCTTCACCTTGACGGTTTTCAACATTAACAATGCCTTCGGCCTCGTTTATCTGATCGAAACCATCTTGAATTTGTGAAAGGGTTTCAATCATGTCGCTCGACTCATTTTGCGACTGCGTAAGAGCCTGGCGCAAAGAGTCTATGGTAGCGGCACTGAGGTCTTTAGCCTCTTGTTCTTTCTCTTTCTTCGTGCTGCACGATGCGATAAACATCAGTGAGCAAACTGCTGCAAGCAGCATAATCATCTTTTTCATAACGATAATGGATTGTGCTTATTTGCTAATTGAGTTTATAATTGTGTTTGTTTAGGGTGTCAATACCTTTTCCCCCTACTGCGGTGTATTTTTCTCTTTTTTCGACTTCTTGGGTGCTTCGTAGCCTTCAACAATGATTACGAACTCACCACGTGGCTCCGTTTCAGTAAAGTGTGCCAAGACTTCGGCAAGGGTTCCGCGCACACTTTCCTCGTGTATCTTTGAAATTTCACGACATGCTGAGCAACGACGTTCTGCCCCAAACACTTCGGCAAACTGCGTGAGTGTTTTTACCACACGATAAGGAGACTCATAGAATATCATGGTGCGAGGTTCCTCTGCCAACGATGCCAAACGCGTGGCACGACCTTTTTTCTGTGGCAAAAAACCTTCGAAGGTAAAACGCTCACAAGGTAAACCCGATGATACCAAAGCTGGTACAAAGGCTGTTGCGCCTGGAAGGCATTGCACGGTTACACCACGTGCCACACAAGCACGCACTAACATGAAGCCTGGATCGGATATGCCTGGAGTTCCTGCATCTGAGATGAGTGCCATTACCTCGCCTGCTGCCATACGGGCTGCAAAGGCATCGGCGGTTTGGTGCTCATTAAACTTATGGTGTGACACCAACTGGTTCTTTATTTCAAAGTGTTTGAGCAGTATGCCCGAAGTTCGTGTATCTTCAGCCAAAACTACATCTGCCTCCTTGAGTATGCGCAAGGCACGGAGGGTTATATCTTCAAGGTTTCCGACGGGGGTCGGCACCAAATACAATGTTCCCATGGTGCAAATATAGAGCTATTTTACCTTTGTACAAACAAAAAAGCGTGCTTTTCCTCTTTTTTTGAAATAGAATAGATAATTTTGCCATCGAATAAAGGGGATATTCCTATATATATAAGCGTATAAACCTGTAACACTGTATGCAAGATGAACACCGAAAAAAACATAAAGCCAACGGAACAAGTGTCTGCTTCAACAACGAACGCACAAAAGGCTCCGAACAATGCCCAGTCTGAGAACTCTTATTTTAAGATGGGCGGTAAATCTACCATCACCTTCGACCGCTTTATTCGCGGACTGATAGGGGTTATATTATTGGTTCTTGTGTGTGGAGGCATTTATTACTTGAGCGAGGTCCTCATTCCCTTCTTTGTGGCATGGATGGTTGCCTATTTGCTCTATCCTATGGTGCGCTTTTTACAGCACAAATGTCGATTACACAACCGACTTTTAGCCATTGCGATAACACTCCTTGTGGTATGCGGATTGTGCGTAGGCTTTTTTTACCTTATAGTACCTCCCATGATTGAGGAAATGGGGCACTTAAAGGATGTAGCTTTAGCTTACATTCAAAAGGGTGCCAACAACACAACCATTCCGCAACCTGTTCAAGAGTATCTGCATCGCCACATCAATAAATACCAAATTGAAAATCTGCTGCAGCAAAAGGACGTTATGGCTGCTATCAAAAACACGGTACCTAAGGTGTGGAACGTGTTGTGGAGCACTGCAGGCATCATCATCAACATTATTGCCTCGCTCATTGCCCTACTCTATTTGCTCTTCATCCTTACCGACTACGAAAAATATGCCAATGGTTGGATTCTGTTTGTGCCTAAAAGCAAGCGTACTTTTGCGGCTCAGTTAGTGAGCGATATTGAACATGGCATGGCGGGTTACTTCCGCGGTCAGGCTTTGGTGGCTTTGAGCAACTGTGTGATGTTTTCCATTGGTTTCCTCATCATTGATTTTCCCATGCCCATTGGTTTGGGGTGTTTAATCGGCGTTATTAGTTTTGTGCCTTACTTGCAAGTTGTGGGTTTCATACCTGCTTCGCTATTGGCATTGCTCAAGGCTGCCGAAACCGGCGAGAACTTTTGGTGGTTGCTCTTCCTCATTCTCATTGTTTACTTGGTAGTACAAGTGTTGCAAGACACCATCTTTACGCCTCGCATTATGGGCAAGATTATGGGACTTCCACCTGCCATCATTTTGCTTTCGCTCTCGGTGTGGGGCTATGCTTTAGGCATTATCGGCTTGATAATGGCTCTTCCTGTCACAACATTGGCAATTTCATATTATAAACGCTACGTTGTGGGCGATAACTCTTGCACACCTGCCAACCCTACCACGGATGTGCTCGACGATGAAACGATTGCTGTGGAAAAGGCTACAGGCATCTACGTAGAACCACCTACAACCAACCCTACTTCTACTCCCAAACGTGACAATGCCTCTAAGGAAACTCCCCAACCTTAAAGTTTAAGGCATGCGCTTTGTGCTTTGGGGGCAAGGTATTTTGGGTGTAAAGGCTTCTTCAATATCACTGCCACGACTTCGTTTTTCATTGAAAAAAGAGGACTTTAGGCACATTTTTATAAGAAAAATCAGCTTTTTCATAAAAAAACAACAAAAAAGTTTGGTGGTTACATACATTCTTCATACCTTTGCACTCGCTTAACAGCAATAAAGGATTGACTCGCTAGCTCAGTTGGTAGAGCACAACACTTTTAATGTTGGGGTCTTGGGTTCGAACCCCAAGCGAGTCACTTATGATTCCAAGCAAGTCACTTATGTTCCCAACGAGGTCACTTAGTGACTCCAGCGGAATCACGAAGGAAAATCAATTCCAAAGAAAAGTATTAAGTGGATTTTACGAAAGTAGAGTCCACTTTTTTGTTGGCTATCAAGCATTTACACACTTTGATGGGTCAGCGGATATTCCCGGTTGGTATGATGGGAAAAGC
>UMGH01062317.1_pt1 | contig 10910 bp, 8 predicted proteins | sample 1965231 | NCBI WGS metagenome assembly UMGH01 (sample SAMEA4836068, study PRJEB28245) | human gut metagenome | biome: gut microbiome; material: fecal sample | place: Denmark | collected 2008 | reverse complement strand
CAGCCCGTGCATTATCGGCTGAAAAAACATGCAGAAAAAATTTTTGATTTTGAACACCCTACCTAACGGGGTGAGGTTGGCGCGTAAAACTTCTTGATATATCGTTTCATAATCAAAGCTTCTATTTGTTTGATTACAAAGTTATTGATAATTAGTTAATTACGCAAGTGTAATCACACTTTTATGAACGTTCAATGGTAGCAAAACTACATTTTTATGAACGTTCAATAGGGGAGGAGGTTAGGGTAGAGGGTAGAAAAAGTTTAGGAGGTAACGAATGAGCTTCGTTACCTCCTAAAACTAAAACTTATTGTGCGTATCCTAATTTGCTGAGCACCTCATTGCTAATATCAATGCTTGGAGAGGCAAAGATAATGCCTGTGTCTGAGGCACGGTCAAGGATCAATTGGAAACCGCGTGCAGTGGCAATGCCTTTTACAGCGTTGTAAATTTCATCTTGGATAGGTTGGATAAGGCTTTGGCGTTTTTTGTAAAGCTCTCCTTCTGGTCCAAAGTACTTCTTTTTTAAGTCGGCAGCTTCTTTTTCTTTATCCACAATAGCCTTTTCGCGTTCTTTCTTTTGTGCATCGCTCAGAAAGACACTTTCGTTTTGGTAGTTTTTGTAGAGCGTTTGTGCTTTTGCATTAAGCGCTTCCACTTCAGCTTGCCATGACTTTGACGTTTGGTTAAGCTGTTCGTTCGCACGTTCGTAGGCAGGAATATTGCTCAAGATATATTCCATGTCAACCAAGGCAAACTTTTGTGCCTGCATACTCATTGTGCCCAATAGCATAATGAAAAGAATAAATAACTTTTTCATATTTCCAATTTTTTCGTTTGTGCCTTTTTACCAAGTAGGGCTTAAAGGCTTATAGCCCCTAAGCCCTACTTATATATATATGTGTATTGTTCTAAGTAATGTATTATGTATAAGTTAAGTACACCCAGTCTTTCACCAGGTCTTTCACCAAGAATGTATTACTTATTACTTATTACTTATTACTTTTTACTTAAGAATGTAATACTTAATACTTAACACTTAATACTTAACTAATTTAGAATTCCTGTCCAATAATAAAGTGGAATTGTGAGCCACCAGCGCGGCTCTTGTTGCTATAGCCACTGATGTACTTCTGGAAACCGTATGCCCAGTCGATACCCATCAGACCCACCATGGGGAGGAGAATACGAACCCCCACACCCGCAGAGCGTTTCATGTCGAAGGGATTAAACTTTTTGACATCCGTCCAAGCGTTACCGCCTTCCACGAAAGCCAGGGCAAAGATAGAAGTAGAGTTTTCGAGCATCAAGGGATAGCGCAATTCAAGCGTCATACGGCTATAAGCGTAGGCATCACCCATATAATAGTTATTGCCCGAGAGCGAACCATTTTCATAACCACGCAAACCGATTGTTTCGGTAGCATAGCCCGATGAATAACCCGACATACCATCACCACCTACGTAGTAAGTTTCGAAGGGCGACTTTTTGTAACGGTTGTAAGCACCCAAGAGTCCAAACTCAATACGTGTCATTAACACAGGAGCCTTCACCGCGCTGCTAAGTGCCGTAAAGTTGCGGAACTTAAACTTCCACTTGTGATATTCAATCCAGCGATACTTCTCTTGCAGCTCCTTTTGGTACTTAGAGCTTTGATAGTCGTTAGCCAACTTCTTGTAGTTGCGACCATCCCAAAGCGAGTAGGGAGGAGTAGCTGTAACTTGGAACAAGAACTCAGAACCCGAACGTGCATAGAACGGGTGGTCGGTAGAGTTACGTTGCAAAGAGAACGAAAGGTTAAAGTTGTTACAGTTACCATCCGTAATCAAGAAGTACTGCCAAGACTTCAGCATATAGCGCGTGTACGAAGCTTCAGCCATAAAGGTGAAGTAATCGTCGGGCCAACGCAAACGTTTACCAAAGCCTAAGCTCAGGTTAATCATCTTAACGTACTTATCAGGGTCGTAAGCATCAGTGTAGTAGTTAGAGCTTGTGCCATAGCCATAAGTGTAGTTATACAATTGGTTATAGTAGTTTTGATTGATGTAGTTAGAGTTCACATCACTCTGCTTACTATACGAGATGCTAAATGAAAGTTGGTTAGGACGTTTTCCACCCAACCAAGGTTCGAGGAATGAGAGTGCGTAGTTTTGATAATACGTACCATTGGTTTGCACCTGCAACGACAGCGTCTGACCATCGCCTTGCGGAATGAAACCAGCACGTTTATAACCCTTGCGGAAAAGGTTTTGTACGGAGAAGTTTGTAAACTTCAAACCAACGCGACCTACGATACCCGTTTGTCCCCAACCAGCCGAAAGCTCAATTTGGTCGCCACCCTTAGAGGTAAGTGGATAGTTAAGGTCAACCGTACCACTCACAGGGTCAGGTTTAATACCATTCTGTCCGAAGTCATTTTGCAAAGCCTCAGGGTCGAACTGGTTCATTTGAGCAAGGTCCTGAATAGAACGCTTGATATTGTCCATTGAGAAGAGGTCGCCAGGCTTGGTACGGAGTTCACGTCGAATAACATTTTCGTAAACGCGGTCGTTGCCCGAGATGCGTACATGGTTAAATGTAGCTTGGCGTCCTTCTTGAATGCGCATTTCCAAGTCGATAGAGTCGCCCACCACATTCACCTCAACAGGGTTCAAGCGGTAGAACACGTAACCATTGTTGTAATAAAGGTTACCAATGGCATCGTCGTCGCTGGTAAGACGCTTGTTCATGAGCGTTTGGTCGTAAACATCGCCACGCTTCATTTGCAAGATACGATCCAAGAGGTCAGAGTTATAGACCGTGTTACCCACCCACGATACATTGCGCAAGTAATATTTTTTACCCTCATAAATGTTGAGGTGAACATTCACATGCTTATCGTCAATAGTTTCAATGCTGTCGGAAGTAATCAAAGCATCGCGATAACCCCAGGAGTTGAGTTTTTCGGTCAGCAAGTCTTTATCCTCAGCATATTTTTCGGGCAAGAACTTTTTAGAGCGGAACATATTCACAAAACTCTTTTCGTGCGTCTTTTTCATGGCACGTTTTAGTTTTGCCACATGTTTTTGTTCAACGCCATTGATAAAGATTTTCTTCACCTTTACCTTAGCGTTCTTATTGATGTTAATGTCAACAAGCACGCGGTTATCGCCCGTCACATCTTCGCGTTGCACAATGTGTACCTCGCAATTCTTAAAGCCCTTTTCCTCGAAGTGCTTTTTGATGTAATGTTCTGCGCGGTTCACCATGTCGGTCGTAATTTGGTTACCTGGTTGGAAACCAATAATCTTTTCGCAGTCCTCGCGTTCCGACTTTTTCACACCATTATAGTGAATACTTGAGATGCGCGGCTGAGCCGTGAGTTTTACATGCAAAAACACCTTATTCCCCACAATACTATCAGCCACGATTTCTACGTTCGAGAAAATCTTTTGTGCCCAATATTTGCGCACAGCCTCACTAATGTCAGGTCCAGGTATTTCGTAAGTCTCTCCCACTTCGAGTCCCGAGATGCTGCTAAGATATTCAGCATCATAACCTTTCATTTCGTCCACAGTGATGCCTCCCAACACATAGCGTGGGTGGTTAGCCGTGTAGGTTATCACGGGCGTGTTAGGGTCTTTGTCCGCTTGTTCTTGTGCCCAAAGGTTGCCATGTAGACTCAGTCCCAAGGCTGCAACAACAAGCAGTTTGCGTGATATATATTTCATTCTTAGTTTGAGTTTCAATGATAGGTCCTATTTCACCTGTTCACTTGTTTTGCCAAATCGTCTTTCGCGGTTTTGGAACCATGCGATAGCTTGGCAAAGGTCTTCTTCGTGAAAGTCGGGCCAGAAAGTGTCGCAGAAATAAAATTCTGTATAGGCACATTGCCAAAGCAAGTAATTGCTAAGTCTCACCTCGCCCCCCGTGCGAATAAGCAAGTCGGGGTCGGGCATAAAGTTTGTTGTGAGGTGTTGAGCAATCTTTTCCTCGTTAATGTCCTCGGGGTTCAATGTTCCCGTCTTCACCTCGTTTGCAATGTCTTGCACAGCCTTCGTAATTTCCCAACGCGAACTATAGCTCAATGCAATCACCATCGTCATGCCCGTGTTAACCGACGTGCGTTGTTGCAGTGCCAAGATAGAGTCCTGCACCACCTGCGGCACACGTGTTAAGTCGCCAATAATGCGCAGTCGCACATTATTCTTCATAAACAATTCTTCCTCAAGCGAAGTTAGGATAAGCGACATCAAAGCAGCCACTTCATCGGCAGGTCGGTTCCAGTTTTCGGTAGAGAAAGTATAGAGCGTCAAGAACTTCACGCCCAGATTAGAGCAAGCTGTGGTAATTTCGCGCACAGCTACAACGCCCTGTTGGTGTCCCATGCTACGGTTCATGCCGCGTGCTTTGGCCCAACGTCCGTTACCATCCATAATAATGGCAATGTGGGCAGGAATTCTTGATTTATCGAGTTGCATATATATTATATATAATGTATGTAGTTTTCTTGTATTCTTAGTCCCTGTTACAAGTAGGACATTTGGGGTGCAAGTCGTAAGTTAGCGTTAACTTAAGGGCTGAGAAGTGGTCTTTGTTGCGAAAGAGTTCCGACTTTATGCCGAGTGGGGCATCCAGTCCGTCCAGTTTATCGCTCATGCTGAAGTGTACCAACCAGTCTAAACCCAAGTTCAGACGCGGTGCTACCTTATATTTCACTCCCACGCCCAAGGGGATATTTACCGTAAAAGCTTTGCCTGCTGCCCCATAAGTCAAGCCCAATCCCATTTGGATGTAAGGCACCAAACGTTGGTGCTTACGATAGTCGCGTTGGTAACCATAGGGCAGAAAGTGCAGCTCGTAGAGTGCTGAAAGGTCGTAGATGCCGCTACTCACAGCATAGTTCAAACGTTCAGTGCCAATTGCATTGGACGAGGCAGGATAAAACTCTTTGCGTGCAGACGTGTTGCCTTTCACGGTGTTATAAGAGAACTCCGTCTTCACCGCCATGCGCGGATTGAGTGGAAAACGAGCCACAAGCGTTCCGGCAATGCCCAATTGGTCTTTTACTTCCGTAAAATTTTGGTTCAATCCTATGCCGCCTCCCAACTCTAATTGATATTCCAATTCCTCTTGTTGGGCATAAGCCTTGGGGGTAAACCACAGCGTAATCAGTGCCCATGCAATGAAAAGCAGACCACGCGCCCCCTTCGACTGAGCTTGGGGGGAGCGTGATAAGGTGGTTTTATGTGTAAATGTAAGGGGCATAAGTCTTATCGTATGAAAACGGACTATTCAGGTGTTAGGGTGTGGATGCCTCCGCAAGCACTTATTGGGCATTCAGTTCGTTGCCCAATCTGTTCAGTCTTCCTTTCAACACCTTGCCCGTGCCACCGCAAACCATCCAAACAAAGTGGTTGGCATCAACGGTCACCGAGAGTGAGGTTGCACCCTGAGGTGTAGGATTGTAAAGGAGCGAGGTTTTCCAAGTGCGGCCATTATCCTCACTTACGTAGAAGGGAGCCACCGAGCCATCGGCACTAATGCCAGCCAACACCGTGTTGCCATCGTAGGCAAAGAGCGAAGCATCCTTTAGTTGTGGACAAGTATAACCCTTTAGCTCATCGGTTTGAGGCAACAAAATCCAAGGATAACTAAAGTCACCCTTCAGGTTGATGTCGTGTTTCCAAACGCTTACTTTGTTCTCAGCGTCCTGTCCCACCATAATCATCACCTCATTGTTCTTGTTGTTACGTGCAGCAATGTTGCTTGCCGTAATATTCTGTGTGGGCAATGCGCCTTCGGTGTCTAAGGTACAACGTTTCCAATTTGCTCCATCGGCCGAAGCCCATATCTGTCCACCGCTTATGGCAAAAAGGCTATCGGTGCTTGTACCCACCATTGCCGTAAAGGTTTGTGTAGCCTCAGTGTTGTGCCAAGTGCCAGCAGCCTGTGCCGATTTCACCACATGTCCACCAGCCAGTGCATAGAAGTTTCCTTTCAGATATTGTATAGAGCGCACATCCATCTTCTCGCCATTAGCAGCTTGCACACTGCTACTTTCGTCAAAGTTGGGTGCTTCGGCAGTAGTTGCCACTACGTGTGTGGTGCCGTCAGCATGTTCGCCAAACACATATAGCATGCCGTTGGCAGAGAGCGTGCGGTTTTTAACGAAGCTTGCCACAGCATTTAGTGGACTCTCTGTAACGGTGTTCCACACCATTGAGTCGGGATATTCTTTGTAAACGTTGATGTTAAACTTATAAGAGCGTTTGATGCTTCCATCAACCGAATACACCGTTACCTTACGAGGCACACTAAAGTCTGTGCTATCGGTGGGTGTAAACAAGGTGTCTTGGTGGGTAGTTAAACTCTCAATCATCAACTTGCCCGAACCTACAATACCATTGCTTGCAAACACCAATTTGTTTACTCTGGTGCCTACGGGCAGTGGGTCGGGGTTGTAGATGCTATCTTTCAGTTGGTCGATATACATTAAGAAGGCTCCCCCCGTCACATTATAGGTGATAGTGGTGTCATTACCAGTTGATGCACTTTTTGTGTGTACATCGCGCACCAAGGTGCCGAGTGTAACAGAGGTGATAAGACAGTCTCTCGAAGTTTCTGTTTCAGTAACGTCCGACGAGGTGTCGCAAGCTGTGAAGGCGAATGCAGCAAAGAATGTTGCTAACAATGCTCCTATTGTGATTTTGTTCATGTGTCGTTATATTCGGAATAGCTTTTATAAAGCATCTGCAAAAATACGCACATTTTCTTTATTATCGGCTATTTTGTTTCGTTTTATCTTGTTTTAAGAAAACAAATGTTTTAATGACACTGATTTTTCGTCAAATATGTCTATCAATGAGCCATAAATGTTCATAAATTATTTTTTGAATTTCTCTAAATAACCCCTTCGGGTAGGGCTGGCGCGTGAAGTTATTTGTGAGAATTAAAAAATAAAAAATTATGGACATTTGTGGCTCATTGATGGACATTTTTGACTAAACCAAGCGCGAAGCGCAAACAAAAACATTTATGACTGAGAAGTGCATCGGGGCATATTCGTTGTTTTTTTAGTCAAAAATGATCATCAATGAGCCATAAATGTTCATGAATTATTTTTTTTTGAATGTCCATAAATAAACCCCTTTCGGGGTTGGGCTGGCGCGTGAAGTTATTTGTGAGAATTAAAAATAAAAATTTATGGACATTTGTGGCTCATTGATGGACATTTTTGACTAAACCAAGCGCGAAGCGCAAATAAAAACATTTATGACTACCCCTTTCGGGGTTGGGCTGGCGCAAGAGATATTGATTAAATCTTACTCAAATAATCTGACACGGTTTTTTACTGGTGATCCGCTTTATGCCTCTAAATTGTTTAGTTAACTCGTTCCCGCGACTTAACTAAACTAATTTCGCGACTTAGTTAACTCGTTTTCGCGACTTAACTAAAACGATTTTGGGGTTGTTATAAGGCGCTTTTCAGGGTTTTTCCTGTGTCTATAAAACAACAATGCCCAACGACTAAAAGCCGTTGAGCACTGTCTATCAGTTTTTAATTTTAATTCATTTCGTTTTCAGCAAGGAAAACCGCGTGTTTAGTCTTCGTCAGTATCAGCCCATTGGTTGCTGCTCCAACCTTTTTCTTCTGAGAGCTGCTCAGCTCCTGTATACTTGTCGTGTATATTTAATAAATCAGAGCCTGAAAGAATTTCATTTTCGATATGCAAGCCAATTGCGTTAGCTTTGGGTGCAGAATATGTCTTTTTCATTGTGTGAAATCGCTTTTTAGTTTAATTACTTCCAAGATTTACTTAACGATAACCTTTTTGCCGTTAACGATGTATACGCCCTTTGCGGCAGCGTTCAACGAGTTAACGCGACGTCCGTTAAGATCATAGATTACAGCATTCTTAGAGTTGTTAGTATTAGCAACTACATTGTTGATGCCAGTTGTCATGCTCTCGAAGCTAAATCCGCGCATCTGGCTCAAAGTTTCAGACATAACTACGAGGATTGCTTTGTGGGCTTTATTGATGCATATACCACCATCTTTTTCAGCCCAATAGAAACCAAGACCATATTCGGGGTCATTTGCTAACTTGTAGTAAGCCTTTGCTCCTTCAACTTCGATGATGTCTTCTTCTACAGAACCATGCAACAAGTTGTCTGCGGGAGCAACTTTGTCAGAGTTAACAATGGTGTAAGTGAATTCCTGTTTAGTAGCAGGCTTTTCGGTTGCCTTCAAAAGCAAAGCAGTCTTAGCAGGAACAACTTCGTTAGCAGGATAAGCTGCATTCAAAGACAAGCTTTCTCCATTCTTATCGGTGATTGTATAACCTGTTACACCTTCAGGCATAACAAATGCATCTTCAGTGTAGTAGGTGCCGTATCGGGCGGGAGTGATGGTGAAGGAACCAGTCTTTACAGCGTAAAGTTCGAGGTTGTCTACACGCATGTTGTCCTTTTCTGTATCTGTATTTGTAAGTTTGAGATTGAGTCCTTCAGTACCCTCGGGGACTGTGATGGTGTAAGTGTAAATATATTTTTTGTCACCCTTTATAGTGGGTTCTCCAATCTTAACACCAGTAGTGGTAGATTCTACTTTGGATTTATTTTTGTTGGTTAAGAAAGAAAAGTATAGAGTGCCTGAATAGCCTTTAAGACTTGTTACATCGATGGTAAGTGATTGTTGGGGCTTAATTAGTAGTTCAGGAACTTCGCCTCCTGCATAGTTGTCTAATTTAGTAAAGTATAATTTTGTACCAGAACCATAGTGATATGTAGCATTAGTACCATTGCTTGGTTTTTCATCTGGAGAGAAAGAACTCCAATCTTCAGACCAAATAGTGTTGGTTATAGGTGCGTTGGGCATTACATAAGTATATACAGCTTCAGCAACCTTACTTGCTTTACCATCTTTGATAGCAACAGCCTTAAGAGTGGTGGTTGCTTCGGGGATGGTTATACCATCCTCTGTGTAAAGTTCGCTTTTTTCATTGGGATCTTTACCATCGAGTGTGTAATAAATCTTTGCAGCTGCATCAGTGCATGAGATTGTTGCTACAAAAGACTTTGAGAAAGTTTTTGAAGCGGGGGTGATGGTGGGTGTGGCTATTCCTGTAGAACTAGTATACTCTATGGTGATAGATTTTAAGTAGAATTGCTTACTAGCGTTTATGCTAAGAACAATATCGCCTTGTGCTTTTCCTGTAAAAACCATATCTCCTAAATCTGTAGGAATGGTTTTTTCTCCTTTAAAATTGACACTTCCAACTGAAATAGAAAGGGTTGAATTCGCGTCTTTAGCGTAAGCATTAACTGTAATTTTAGTTATGATACCTTTATAGTCGGTTGCTGTTAAGCTAAATTCCTTCATAGGATTTTTCTTAGAACCCAATTGTAGAACTCCATCAGGGGAGGTGGCTCCATAAGTACATGCCTTGCTTAAAGTCCACGTATGATTATTGATTTTTGCGGATTTGGCTTTAGTTTTGAATGAATTTGCAAATGGAACTTCATACGTTTCCTGTGCCATCACGTTCACTCCCCCCACTAAGCAAAGCAAGCAAATAGTGAAGAAAGCTTTGAGAGAAAGTAAAGTTGTTTTCATATAACTATAATGTTTTAAGTTGTTTGTTTCGGTAATGATTTCTGTTGCAAAATTACACATATAAAGATAGGAGAGCAACTTATATATGAGTTAGTGAACAAGGAAAAGGAATAATTGACTAATTTTTGCACTAAATGAGAAAAAAAGGATAATAAAAAGAAAAGTCATTTTCCTTCTTATTTGTTTTGAAAATCAACAATATGAAGAAACTGTAACAGAACTTTCGGGGTGGTTACAAAATCGCTAAAAATAGGATAGTTTATAAAGATTTTTTTTATTTCGTTTACCGCATTCTCATTAACCTTCAGTATTTCCCCATCCTGCCCAAAGTCATAGCAAAGAAAAGAGATTGCGCAAAAGATGAGAGAAGGCGGAAATAGCCATCGCAAAGATTTGTGTATTTGAAACAAACCAGTATCTTTGTATTTGTATATAAGATAGTGCAAATGTAATAAAACACAATCAATATGACAAAAGAACAACTAATGCAGCGTGCTATAGACCTTGCTGTGGCAAATGTAGCCAATGGAGGAGGTCCGTTTGGAGCCGTAATAGCACGTAACGGAGAAATAGTGGCAGAAGGAGTAAACCGAGTAACCAGTCAGCACGACCCAACAGCCCATGCAGAGGTGCAAGCCATACGCAAGGCATGCCAGGAGCTGCAAACATTCGATTTGGAAGGTTGCGACATCTATTCATCGTGCGAACCCTGTCCGATGTGTTTAGGAGCTATATATTGGGCACATCTTGACCATCTTTACTTTGCCGGCACAAAATATGATGCTGCAGGGGCAGGTTTTGACGATGCTTTTATTTACCAAGAACTGCCATTGCCCATCCACGAACGCAAATTGCCTACAGAAGAAATGATGAACAAAGAGGCACAAGCCGCTTTTGAGGCTTGGAAAACAAATGTGGATAAAATAGCTTATTAACAAGTAGTCTGTAAAGTCTAAAAGTTTTGTAAAACAATATTTATTTGCGCTTCGCGCTTGGGGTTAGTCAAAAATGTCCATCAATGAGCCACAAATTCCCATAAATTTTTATTTTTTGAATTTCCATAAATAACCCCTTTTGGGGTTTGGGCTAGCGCGAGAGATTTATGGAAAATTTATGGCTCATTGATGGATATTTATGACTAAAAAAACTTTTAGACTTTACACCCTACTTATTAACGTACAATGCGTTAAATGATCGAAGCGTAAATATGTAATATATTTGCGCTTCGTTTTTTTAGAGGGCAAGAGGTAGGGGATTTTGAACACCCTCCCTTATGGCGTATACAAAAAAAAGCAGTCATTCATTGCTGAAT
>UMGH01002113.1_pt1 | contig 10915 bp, 7 predicted proteins | sample 1965231 | NCBI WGS metagenome assembly UMGH01 (sample SAMEA4836068, study PRJEB28245) | human gut metagenome | biome: gut microbiome; material: fecal sample | place: Denmark | collected 2008 | reverse complement strand
CGGTTCGTCAGGGGCGTCACGATACACAAAAAATATGCTCATGCTTTTTGGTGCAGTGCCAGTCAAGGAGGTTGAATCAAAGACAATGGAAAGACCAATGCTTTATCCTTGCGGACAGCCATTCGGCATAAAGCTTCTCACAGAGGGCGTAATGGTAGTCGATCTGCAAAAGGTGGATTCTTCAAGCCCTGCCAAAGATTGCGGTATAAGAGAGGGCGATGTTATAGTATCTATCGACGGAGAAAAAGTCAAAAGCAACGCAGACGTTGCAAAGATAATAAGAAGCTCAAACGGTGAAGCCTGCTCAGTGCGCATAAAGCGTGGAAGCAACGACCTGACCTTCAAGCTCTGCCCACGCCTTGAGAGCGGAAGCTACAAAGCAGGAATGTGGGTGCGTGACTCCTCCGCAGGCATAGGCACACTCACATTCTATGACCCTGAAAACGGAACTTTCGGCGGTCTTGGTCACCCCGTATGCGACGCAGACACAAAAGAACCCCTCCCCCTCTCAGCAGGCACAGTTGGCGAAATAAACCTCACAGGCTTCAACAAGTCACGCTCAGGCTGTCCGGGACAGCTTTTAGGCGAGTTTGCAAACTCCGCCTCCACAGGTGATATCCTGAAAAACTGCGAAAGCGGCGTGTTCGGCACACTGAATGCAAATCCTTGCCCAAATGCAAAAGAGTTTCCTCTCGGCTTCCGTCAGGAAATACACCCCGGCAAAGCCAAAATACTCTCCTCTATTGACAATGACGGACCAAAAGAGTACGAAATTTCTATCGAGCAGATAAATCTCTCAGATTCTGCCGAGCATGACCTTGTTATCAAAATAACTGACAAGACGCTTCTTGAAAAAACAGGGGGCATTTTGCAGGGCATGAGCGGCTCGCCTATCATTCAGGACGGAAGACTCGTGGGCGCAGTGACCCATGTTTTTATCGAGGACACCGCCAAAGGCTATGGAATCTTCGCTGACGAAATGTATTCAAAGACCTCAGAGCTTGCCGAAAGCACCATAGAAAACGCAGGTTAGCGACCTTTGCCGATCGCTGTCGATTTATGAAAAGGCTTTGCATAGAGAAAAATATCATCTGTAGTCGAACAATGCTTAATTATCTTGTTTTGGCATATTCACGCACTGATATTTGTACACTTTGCATTAATAAGTCGATAATTTGTTGACGATTTTTCTAAAAAACTATTGCATTTAACAAATAAATGTGTTATCATTTATCTTGTGAAAGGGAGTTAAAACAAACGCTCTCAAACAAAAATGACAGATTATACGACGGAGGAAATGACAATGACAAACAAGATCAAAATTCTTATTGGCGACGATTCGGCACAGTACGGGGTAGCATGTGCTTCCTCACTGAGAGCAATGGGTTTTTTCGTGATAACACGTCCCAAGGACGGACTTACTATCTATGACGCTATCAAAAACGAACAGCCGGACGTTGTTATCGCAGACGCAGTGATGCCGAGCCTTGACGCAATCGAGCTTATCAGAAAGATACAGAACTCGTCCTATCAGAAACCGCTTTTTATAATCACAAGCGCCTATGAGAACTCATTTATAGAAACACAGGTCATGAACGCTGGAGCATCATATTTCATGCTCAAACCATTCGACATAAAGATACTTGGCGAGAGGATAAAGTCCATGCTGGATATCGACACCGATATATCCTCCGACTCAAGCTATACGAAAAACAAGCAGAGCATAAACCTTGAGATAATCGTCACAGACATAATCCATCAGATAGGCGTCCCTGCCCACATCAAGGGTTATCACTATCTCAGGGAAGCTATCATACAGTCCGTGAACGATAAGGAAATGCTTGAAAGCGTTACAAAGCTATTATATCCTGCAGTGGCAAAAAAATTCGCAACTACGCCCTCCAGAGTGGAAAGAGCCATACGCCATGCCATTGAGATAGCATGGGACAGAGGAGATATCGACACCCTCAACAGCTTTTTCGGCTACACAATAAACACAGGCAAGGGCAAGCCCACAAACAGCGAATTTATCGCACTCATCGCAGACAAAATAAGCCTTAAATTCAAGACCACCATGGCGGTCTAGGGGTCATAAGTCATATATGCAAAAAGAGCAGAACGCATTTTCACGTTCTGCTCTTTTGTTACTTGTTGATAAATGTAGGGGCGAACAGTGTTCGTCCGTCTTTGTTCGCCTGCTAAATTTGCAATAAGACAAACTTTTTCGCTTTGGGTGTGACGTTGCATTTCCGAACACAGGCGACCTCAGGTCGCCCCTACACACAAAATACAAAAAAAAGGGCGAAAATGATCCGCCCTCTGCATTTTCATATTATCACAGCTTTATCTCTTCGCTGTTCTTTTCGTCCTTGCTGTTGTCATGCTCTATCCTGTCACGGTGAGTTTCAAGATGAGCTGAATCCTTTACGCCCTCAGTGGCTTCTGGTATAAAGCAAGTCTTTACCGTCATAAAGAATATTCTAAGATCAAGCATAAGCGACTGATGCTCTATGTACATAAGGTCAAGCTTCAGCTTGTCATAAGGCGTAGTGTTATACTTTCCCATTACCTGCGCATAGCCCGTAAGTCCAGCCTTTACTTTCAGCCTGTATTTGAACTCAGGCATTGTTTTTTCATACTTCTGCGCGATCTCAGGCCGCTCAGGTCTAGGCCCTACAAACGACATATCGCCCTTTAGTATGTTTATAAGCTGCGGAAGCTCGTCTATCCTTACTTTTCTTATAAACTTTCCTATAGGAGTGATACGGCTGTCATTTTTCTTTGCAAGGGTCGCACCGCTTTTCTTTTCAGCGTCAACTATCATGCTTCTGAACTTGTATACCTTGAACACCCTGCCCCCCGTTGTGAGCCTTTTCTGAGAATAAAGCACAGGACCGCCATCATAAGCCTTTATTGCAATAGCCGTCACTAGCATAAACGGTGACGCCACCACCAGTGCGGCAGCCGACAGCACAATGTCAAGTATTCTCTTTATCGCACGCTGTTCCCAGCGCAAGCCGTCATTTCTCGCCAGCAAAAGGGGCGTATCGAAAAGATGGAAATCCTCCGCACCCCTTACGATAATATCTGACAGCTTAGGGTTTATATAAGTCCTGATAGAATTTTCAAAAGTAAATTTCAAAAGCTTGTTTCTCAGGTCATTTGGAATATCCGAGATTATAACAGCCTCGTGTTTTAATATCTCACGCTCGATATCCTCAAGGCTCTCCTCACAGCTTATAGAAGCGCATATCCTGTATTTGTCATTTCTCACGCTCATTTTTGAAACAAGGTACTTAGCGTTCTTGTTTCCATAAACGATTATCATTCGCCGTGGAGGGTATACCGCCTGATATATCCAAGTGAAAACATAGCTCCACGCAAAGGCTATGGCCACCTGAATTACCGTCATAACAAGTATGGGCGCTACGTTGAGCCTGCCTCGTCCGATAAGAGAAACGAGTATAAATTCTATAAAATTCGCACCCAGCACACCCAGCACCTGCGAGCCGAAAAGCCCCGTGAATTTATCATATCCAAGACGGAAGCCGTTAAAGGTCTTTGCCATGGATATATAGAGCACCGCATAGATAGCCACCATAAGAATGTTACCATTATGCCAGAACGGGTCACGCATCGCCTTGTTGTAAAAGTTGTTCCAAACCGTGTCGAAGCACTTCATAAAGGCACAGATTATAACAAGTGCGCTGAGATAGTTAAGTATCTTTTTGAACTGATCTCTGTTATTCAACAAAAAACCGCCTTTCTCTGCTGTTTTTGTTATCTGCTCAATGAGTAAAGTATAGCATACTTTTCGCCAATAATCAAGCATTACACACAATTTTCACCGTCTGCCACCTTTTTCAGCCTGATTTTTCAAGATAATACCTGTATCTCCGTTCAATATAGTTTTAAGCTATGATAGACCATAAAATAAAAATTATTGATTTACTAGGAATTTTGTGTTATAATATACTTTGCAGAAAAATAAAAAATATATTTTTATATAGATAACAGAAAAGAGGAAAATAAATGAAGACCTGCGAGCTTTTCAAGAAAAAGACAACATTATCCTTTGAGGTATTCCCACCAAAGAGTTCAACGCCTGTTGAAAGCATATACAGCACCATATCACAGCTCCAGCCACTTAATCCTGATTTTATCAGCGTAACATACGGAGCAGGCGGAAGCACGAACAATGCGACTATCGACATATGCTCGGCTATAAAAAATCACCACAAGATAGAGTCGGTGGCACATCTTCCATGCCTTTATCAGACAAAGGAACGAGTATTAGAACAGCTTGAAGAGATGAAGTCTGCGAATATTGAGAACATACTTGCTTTGAGAGGTGACAGAAACCCTGATTTTGAGCCGGCAGGTGATTTTCACTACGCTTCCGACCTTGTATCTTTCATAAAAGAACACAGCGACATGAACGTAATAGGCGCATGCTATCCTGAATGTCACCCGGAGTGCGACAGCATAGTAGATGATATAAAGCACCTGAAGGATAAAGTAGACGCAGGCTGTTCACAGCTTATCACCCAGCTTTTCTTTGACAACAGCACATTTTACGATTTCAGAGAAAAAACAGCCATAGCAGGGATAAACGTGCCTATCGAAGCAGGAATAATGCCTGTGACCAACAAAAAGCAGATACTTAGAATGACAACTCTTTGTCATGCGACCCTGCCGAAGAAGTTTCTAAAGATAATGGACAAATACGAGAACGACCCAATAGCAATGAGAGATGCAGGCATAGCCTATGCGGTATCGCAGATAGTAGATCTCATCGCCAATGATGTAGACGGCATACACCTTTACACCATGAACAATCCATATATAGCGGAGAAGATATGTGAAGCGGTGAAGTCGCTTTTCTGATCTACACAAACGCAAGCAGGCGGAGAATTGATCTCCGCCTGCTTTTTTGTTTTCCGCACAGACCAACTGTAGGGGCGAACAGTGTTCGCCCGTTTCATTTTTTCACAATCCTACTGATTATTACATTGTATAAACACTGCACCCAAATGTAGGGGATAGTTTATTGTGCCGCAAAATCACTTCGATCTTTGATTTTTTTCCTCGTATAAGAAAACACAAAGCGGGTCAGAGCTTTACACTCCGACACCGCTTTATTATAGCTTATTATTCATATCTCAAAGCGTCGATAGGATTGAGCTTCGCCGCCTTTATGGACGGAATAAGTCCAAATACTATTCCAACTACCATTGAAAATACCACCGACACTACTATTGACGCCGAGGATATCGCCACAGGCACTTCCGCTACCTTCGCTATTACCTGTGAAAGCCCTATGCCCGTCAGCACTCCGATTATTCCGCCTATGCTCGTAAGCACTGCCGCTTCTGTCAAAAACTGTGCAAGAATTCTCTTTTTCCTTGCTCCCAGTGCTTTTTTCAGTCCTATCTCTCTCGTTCTCTCTGTTACCGACACGAGCATAATATTCATTACGCCTATACCGCCTACCAGCAGAGAGATGCTAGCTATCCATATAAGCATCTTATTAGTCGATGAACTCAGATCCTGCAATGACTTCGCCTGCTCCAACAGGCTATCGCTCTTGTATTCCACAGAAGCGCTGGTTTCCTTACTTCCGCCCTTTACAGCCGAAACGTTCTCGTTAAGAATATCCGCCGACTTTTTGCCCGCATTCGTCATCGAGTCCGTGTCCACAGCCTTTACGATACAGTTTTCTGGCTCGTCATAGCGGAAAACTATCCCCCAATCGTTTGTGGGGATAAAGACAAGTCCGCTTGAAGTCTGATTGTATGTGTAGTAGTCCTCCACTGAGCTTATAACAGGCTCAAAGTTTGAATTTTTCACAGCCACGCCTATTACAGTGAACGGCTCGCCACTTATGTCTATGACCTTTCCCACAGGGCTTTCACCCTGGAAAAGACCCTCCGCAAGCGTCTTGTCTACCACTGCCACCTTATCAAATTTGGTAAAGTTTCTCTCCGCAAAGCCCTTTCCCTCAACTATCTCGTATCCAACAGTGTCAAAATAATCCTTGTCTACTCCGTATATAGTTGACGAATCCATTTTGTTGTTAAGATAAAACAGATTGTCAGGATTGTTTCTTGTGCGGTAAAAAGTGCTTGACTCCACCTCTTTAAGCTCGTTGATACGTTTTTTAGTGTCCGGCGTGAACATTGCCACATTAGACGGTGGCGCTTCATAAGAAAAGTCGCAAACAGTGTCGCCATTTGAAAGCTGGATCTTCACAGTGTTGTTTCCTGCGCCGATAAGATTGTTCTTTATCTGCTCATTTGTACCCTTGATAGTGGAAACTATAGCAATGATAGCCGCAATACCGATAATGATACCAAGCATAGTAAGAAACGAGCGTATCTTATGTGAAAGTATTCCCTTAAATGAAAGTCTGATATTTTCTATCATATTATCCGCCCCCTTTTAATACTCAGGATAAAGGACTTTGTCGGTCTCCTTTGTCCTTACGCCCTCTTTGACGTCCTTGCCGTATGGGAAGCATATCTTATCTTTCATAGAAAGTCCGCCCTTGACCTCGATATTAGTGCCATACATTATCTTGCCTGTTTTTATGTAGCTTTTCACAAGTCTGCCGTCCTTGTCGGCTTTCATTATATAGTAGTTTCCGTTTTCCTGCCTTACATAATGTATAGGCAGATAAACGCTATCACTGGTCGTGGTGTCATTCACAAATGAAACGCCTACCCAGTCGCCCACGTTGAAATCCGTGCTGTCGCTGAGCTTAGCTTCTATAGTGTAGGTGGAGCTGTTAGGATTGTCACCCCAATTGTTTGACGAGTATGACGTAGGCTCGCTGCTTATCTTTGTTATCTCAGCGTCAATGCTCATTCCCGTGTTGTATGAGTTCACCATAACAGTGTTTTCCACAGCCGCTCTGTCAAGATTAAGCTCGCCCACACTAAAAGTAACGGAAACTCCGCCCTCGCCCTCGATTATTGCGAAAACGTCATCATCAGAGCTGTCACCACTGTAGTCCGTGCTGCTGTCTGTAATGTCCTTATCGTCTTTGTCGTCACCATCGTCCGAATTATCGCCCTCTGCGGCAGCGTCACCTACAGTGCCTATCTTTTTAACGACTCCGTCGATATTAGCCACTACCTTGCCGTCTGTCTTTTTCTTCAAAGCGTCATTGTAGTCAAGCTTTGCAGACTTAAGGGTAAGCTTTAAGCTCTTTATCTCGTCCTCTTTTTCTGATATCATTTTCTTTATCTCTGCACGGCTGTGCATATAGTCCTCAGAGCCTGAATTTGTACCGCCCGTCTGTGACGGGTCAGCAGGAGTGACATCTATGCCAGCGTCATTATCATCATAATCACCGTTATCAGGCATATCCGCATCACCGCCATTGTCGATATCATCAGTATCATCGCTATCGTCAGCACTGTCATCACTGCGGTCTGAGCCTGCAGGCACAACGATAGAGAACTTGCCGAACTGCTCCACAGAAGTGTCAAGAGAAAGCGTACCGCTTTCCTTGTCCTCAGTTATCCCCTGTGAAACTGTCCAGTCTGCAAGAGCCTTTTTGCCCATTGTTTCACGGTTGACTATCCACTTGTATATAAAGTTTGAGTTATCATCATAAACGCAAAGCTCCGCATAAGCCCCCGTTGTCTTTATCCTTTCAAGAAACGCTCTGGATACCTTTGTGTTCCTGTTGCAGTTTATAATGTAAGGATCGTCCTTTGTGCCTGCATTTTTCGTCTGGAAAACAGCCTTTACAACGTCCACAGTTTCCACAGGCTCAGGCTCAGGTGTCGGCTCCGGCTCAGGAGTTGGCTCCGGGTCTGGTTCCGGCTCTGGTTCCGGCTCAGGCTCTGGATCGTCAGGCTCTTGCGGTGCGTCCTCAGAAGGCTTTAAAAGCTTGTATTTAGCAAGCTCCTTTTCAGCCATTTTGATGTTCTGCTCGCAGACCTTTACCTGATTTTCTTTCTGTGAAAGCTCCAGCTCCACCACCGTCATGTCATATTCAAGTATAGTGTCGCCCTTTTTCACAGTGTCGCCCTTTTTCACAAACACCTTTTTAACAAGCTTCTCGTTGTCAAGAGTAATTCTCTGAGCGTTGGCAGAAACTATCTGCCCGTCCATGTTCGCCGAGCTGTCCCACTCGTAACTATCCGCAGTTTCCGCCATAAGGTCAACAGGAACTACCGCCACAACAGTTTTCTTGTCCTGATTTTTCTTATATTTCATTGCTCCCGCATATCCGCCTCCGCCGAGGATAGCTATGCACAGGAGTGTTATTATTACCTTTTTCATTCCTGCTCACCTGCCTTTTCTCCATGAAGCTCGCCGTCACGGATATACATTATCCTCTTTGCACATCTTGCAATGTCAGGCTCGTGTGTTATCATAACGATAGTAACACCGTCGTCATTAAGCTCCTTGAAAAGCTCCATTACCTGATCGCCCGACTTTGTGTCAAGAGCACCTGTGGGTTCGTCTGCAAGAAGAAGCTTTGGATTGTTGACTATCGCCCTTGCAATAGCCACCCTCTGCTTCTGACCGCCTGAAAGCTGAGTAGGCTTGAACATCATTCTCTGTGCAAGCCCCACCTTTTCAAGAGCCGCCTTTGCTCTCTGACGTCTTTCTTTTTTGCCTACCCCCGCATAAAGCAGCGGAAGCTCCACATTTTCAAGTGCTGATTGTCTAGGGAGCAGATTAAAGTTCTGAAATACAAAACCTATCTTCTTGTTTCTTATCTCCGAAAGCTTCCTATCCTTTGCCTGCATAATGTCACAGCCGTCAAAAACAAAGCTTCCCTTTGTCTGCTTGTCAAGACAGCCTATAATGTTCATAAGCGTAGACTTTCCCGAGCCTGACGGACCCATTATCGCCACATATTCCCCCTCTGAAACCTCAAGGGAAATATCCTTAAGCACAGGCACAGCTTCCTTGCCCTGCAAATAATCCTTGTAGATATTTTTCAGTTCAAATACCATTGCAAGCCCTCCTTATTCAGCGAAAGCTGCGTCAGCATCAGCAGCGTCGGCATTCTCACCGTCTGCATTTCCTGCATTTTCCTCTTCACCGTAAAGCTTGTTGAAGTATTCTTCTATCTCCTCGTCCGTCATGCTTGCGAGCATATCCTCGTCTATAGCCATGCCGTCCTCACCACTTCCGTCAAAAGCGATGTCCTCGTCACCGCCCTCGGTATCAGCGTCACTGTTGTCGTTCGTGCCAAGGTCATTAGGTGGAACAGACACATCAGCCTCATTGGTGGTAGCCGTCATACCCTCCTCGATAGACTTGTCAGGGTATGCAATATAATCGCCCTTTTCAAGACCTGACTTTATCTCGCAGTCACCGTTATCCTCGTCCTTCTGACCTATCTCAACATATCTCTTTTCTATCTTTCCGTCCTCGTTCTTAGCCCAGACGTAGTTCTTCTTGCCGTCCTTGCAGATAAAGTCGGAATAGAGCCATATGCCCGTCTTGTTTATAGAAGTGTCCTGACCGTTATCAATCTCGATAAGAACGTGCTGACCGAGCATAAGTCCGTCAAAGCTCTCAGGCTTAACATAGAAAGCGTAGTTTGAAGACTGGCTCATCTCATCGCTTGAACCGAAGCTGTATATATCATCACCAGAATTTTTCTGCGGACTTGTGTCAACAGAAGTTATCTCGCCCTTCCAAGTGGAATCATCAAGCCTTGACTTTACGATAACAGAAGCTCCCTGCATGATATCTTTGCTGTTCTGCTCGTTGAATCTGCCCTTTATTCTGTAGTCGCCCTCTTCTGTTATCTGCATTATAACGTCGCCGCCGTCCTGCTGAAGCTTGTCCACCGTCTTGACGTTCTTTACAGTTCCGTCGATAGAAGCGGTGACGTATGCGTTCTTTGTGGAAGCCTCCAGCTTTTTGATCTCAACGTTTTTAGCCTTTATATCATATTCGTTCTTAGCATTGTCGCTCTGCAAAGAAAGGATCTGGGTCGTGTATGACACAGCAGCGTCCTGATCGGCGTTTTTCTTTTCCTTTTCAAGCTCAGCTATCTGGCTCTTATTTGAAGCTATCTCGTTCTGGAGCCTCTCCACCTCGAGCTTAGCCTGCTCAAGCTGAAGATTTATAGCCTCAACGTCATATGTAAGAAGCTTGTCACCCTTTTTAACAGAGTCACCGTTCTTAACAAGTATCTCGGCCACCGTCTTTGAGCTGTCATACTTTACGTCCACAGACTCCTGTGCCTCAACAACGCCCAAGAACGAGCGATTAGAAAGCTTGAAGTCCGACGCAGTGTTAAGTGACGATACCTTCTGCACATATACCTTCTGTGAGCTTTTTGAGCCTCCCTTGCCGGTCTTTTTCCATACGAAAAAGCCTCCCACACACACTGTGCAGACGATAACAAGCACTATTATAACAGTGCATATCCTTTTTTTCGTGGTCATTGCAATACCTCCGTTTGTGATTTTTTCCCAAAATAGCATAAAAAATCCGCCTGACAGCAGCCAGACGGATAATACAGCCCCACCTTTCCCATAAGGGTATAGCATGAGCGTATTATTCTTTGTTATCTTGCTGTCCTGTTGTCTTTTGTTCTTATCTGTTTTTATGTATACATTATACCATAAAAAGAATACAAGTCAATAAATAAAGACGTTGTTTTAAGAAACTCATAAGAATTTCCCTCATCTATAAAGACGTGCAATAACAAATAAAGTTGCAAACAAAAAAAATTTCTCGTACTATCCTGCAGAGGCACCTGATATTTTTCAACACTCTCGGTGCAAACAACATTCACCAATACAGATTGTAACAAATCACCCCAACAAAAAAAGGGCAGCCCACGCCGCCCTAATATGTATTATTTTTTCTTAGCCATAAGCCCTATCATTATAAGCACTACCACCGCACCGCCACCGATACAGCCGAAAAG
>UMGH01061302.1_pt1 | contig 10939 bp, 7 predicted proteins | sample 1965231 | NCBI WGS metagenome assembly UMGH01 (sample SAMEA4836068, study PRJEB28245) | human gut metagenome | biome: gut microbiome; material: fecal sample | place: Denmark | collected 2008 | reverse complement strand
AAAAAGCGTTTTTTTCTTTGCATTACACTCGCCTTGCACTAACTTTGCACACATAAACAATGTATATACTCCAATGAAACACGTTTTAATTTCAGCTATGGCATTTTTGCTCATGGCTTCGGTTGCCAGTTGTGGTGGTAATAAAACTCAAGATAATGTTGCTGATGCCGACAGTACACAAACAGCTGCACACGCAGACGCTCCTTATGCTGAGCCTGGTCAGCAAAGCTCGTACACTGCCACATTGGGTGGCAAAACTTATGGCATCTCTATTCATCGTCAGGCAGATCAGAGTTTGCCCGTCGTTACCGATGAGTTGGGTAAAAAGTTCTACGATAACCGTGTGGACGTGGTGATTACTTGTGACAATGCGGAGTTCTTTAAAAAGAGCTATACGAAAGAGGCTTTTGCAGGTTTCCTTACTGCCAGTGCTGAGGCTGAAGGAACTGTGTTGCTGGGCATGGCATTCGACAGTGAAAAGAGCGATGGACATGCCATTCGTTTGGGGGCACAAATTGGTCAGGTGGGTGTAGGCGAAGGTCCTGCCTTTACCATCGAAATACCTCTTGATGGGGGTGTGTCAAGTATTGTGCGCGATAATAATCAAGACACAACAGGTAACGATATGACAGACTAATGGGTGGTTCTAAAAATTCTGATTTTAAAATTCTAAAATTCTGATAGTTGCTTTGCACCCTCTCGCATGTGTATTTTTGTCAGTTCGCTCGGTTACATAGCCCGCTATGCTCCCTCGTTCACTAACAAAAATACACACACGATAGGGCACAAATCAACTTATCAGAATTATTAGAACCACCCGAATCATTTTTTTGAACAATAAAAACCACGAATTGCAAGGTTGATGTCTTGCAATTCGTGTTTTTTTTCTACAACTTATCTACAATATAATCAGCTCCAGCGTCAAGCAGTTCTTGTGAGCTATGGTTTCCCCATGCCACACCAATGCAATGTCCTGCTTGCGCGTTGCGACCCATCAGTATGTCGAAGGTGGTGTCGCCAATAACGGTAACATCCGTAGGATGCACGTTGGCTTGTTTACACAGCAGATGAATGGGAGCAGGGTGAGGCTTGTGTGTAGAAACATCCTCGCATGCCACAATGTAATCAATGCAATGGCGAATGCCTAAGGTGCGACAAAGCGCATCAACCGACTCATGTCCACGACTCGTAGCAATTGCCACAAAACGTCCGCTGCGGTGTTGGCGTTCCATCTCCTCTTTAATGCCAGGGAACAATGTAACATTTTTATTGCCCACCTCCTCAAACAAACGGCGGTAGGTGTTAACCGCTTGAAGGTTAGCCTCGCTTGCAGCATCAATGTGTGCTAACTGCGCAATACTCTGAACAAGGGGAAGTCCGATGGTACGGCAAATAGCTTGGGTAGATGGCACCGTCCACCCCATTTCATTAAAAGTTGCCGTCATGGTGCGAACAATGCCAGCCGAGGTGTCGGCAATAGTTCCGTCAAAGTCCCATGCCACAAGTTCGCGTTTTAGTGAATAACGCACGGTAACACCCTGTCCTGTGTAGCCATTGATGGGAGGCATACATTTGGTGAGCGAAACATCAACTTTGCGCAGTATGCTAAATTTGCGAATAAGTGCTTGTGCAATGCGTGTGCAAACGTGTTCGAGTAGGGCAGAGGGCTTTTGCATCTCGTGCGAAGCTATGTCATAGGCTTCGGCATAATTTATGGTGTGGTTTAACTGGTCGGCAAAGAGCGCACCCTGTGCGTCGTGTTCGTCAATATATAAACAAAGGTTGAGCACAAACTCAGCTCCAACCTCGCGTTCTTGAGGCAATACACCATGATGGGCATAAAAGCGCAAGTCGTTGAGCGTGATAGTTAGCATGCCGTGGGTGGCAATGTCGGGGCGAGGGATATTTATTTCGTGGGTACACATATATAATAGTATAGTCTTTGTGATGTATTAGGGTGGTTCTAAAAATTCTGATTTTAAGATTCTAAAATTCTGATAGTTGCTTTGCACCCTCTCGCATGTGTCTTTTTGTCAGTTCGCTCAGTCACATAGCCCGCTATGCTCCTTCGCTCACTAACAAAAATACACACACGATAGGGTACAAATCAACTTATCAGAATTATTAGAACCACCCATTATTGAATTGCGTGCGAAGTTACAAAAAAATGCAGATAACCGCGACAATGACATAAAGGAGAAAAACATCCTCGTAAGCTATGTTTTGCATACAAATTGTAAGTATGTTGCATCTATATATGAAAAACTGCTCTTTTTATGCACAAAAAGCATGCTGTTTGTATAGTAAAACAGAAAAATAGAGCGAAAAAACAGAAAAATTGAAAGTTTTTCTTACATTTTGTTCCGTTGTATGAGAATAATGTATACATTTGCAATTACAAACGACACAAAAACAAGTAATCTGTAAGATTTATGCGTTGGATATGTGAATAATGTAAGCCATGCAATGAATCGTAACAGATTTGTTTTTTAAGCATAAAACCATAATAACAATATGAAGATACAGTTGCGTAGTGCTTTCAGCACAGAAGGAAGACGAATGGCAGGTGCACGTGCCTTGTGGATAGCTGCAGGTATGAAGCGTGAGCAATTTGGCAAACCCATCATTGCCATAGCCAACTCGTTTACACAGTTTGTGCCCGGACATACTCATTTGCATGAGGTGGGACAACTTGTGAAGAAAGAAATAGAGAAGTTAGGATGCTACGCAGCCGAATTTAACACCATTGCTATTGACGATGGCATAGCTATGGGACACGATGGCATGCTCTATTCGTTGCCCTCGCGCGATATCATAGCCGACTCTGTTGAATATATGGTGCAGGCACACAAGGCAGATGCGTTAGTGTGCATTTCGAATTGCGACAAAGTGACGCCTGGTATGCTCATGGCAGCCATGCGACTCAATATACCCACCATTTTTGTAAGCGGTGGTCCCATGGAGGCAGGAAGTTATAAAGGAGAAAATGTAGACCTTATAACCGCTATGGTTAAAGGAGCAGACAGCTCGGTGAGCGACGAGGAATTGGCTGAGATTGAACAACGAGCTTGTCCAGGCTGTGGTAGTTGTTCGGGCATGTTTACCGCCAACTCCATGAACTGCCTTACCGAGGCTTTAGGACTCTCACTCCCTGGCAACGGAACCATTGTGGCAACACATGTTAACAGACGTCGTTTGTTTGAAGACGCAGCCCGCCAGATTGTGACCAATGCCTATAAGTATTACGAGGAGGGCGATGCCTCAGTGCTTCCTCGCAGCATAGCAACTCGTCAGGCATTCCTTAACGCCATGACACTCGACATTGCCATGGGCGGAAGCACAAACACCGTGCTACACCTCTTGGCTGTGGCAAACGAGGCAGACGTAGACTTTAAGATGCAAGATATTGACCAACTCAGTCGTCACGTGCCTTGTTTGTGCAAGCTCTCACCCAATACGCAAAAATATTCAGTGCAAGAGTGTAACCGTGCAGGCGGTGTGTTAGGCATTTTGGGCGAACTTGCTCAAGCCCATTTGCTCGACCTTAACGCACAACGTGTTAACGGAACAACCCTGGGCGAGGACATTGCACACTACAGCATAACAGGTAAGGACATTACGCCCGATGCCGACCGCATTTATCACAGTGCTCCCGCAGGAAAGTTTTGTACTGAAATGGGTGTGCAAAACACACAATGGAAATCGCTTGACACCGACCGCGCAGAAGGTTGCATACGTAGTGTTTCGCATGCCTACACCCAAGATGGCGGTTTAGCCGTGTTGTTTGGCAACATTGCACAAGATGGTTGCGTAGTTAAAACAGCTGGGGTCGACGAGAGTCTTTGGCACTTTGAAGGTCCTGCTCGTGTCTTCGATTCGCAAGACGAAGCTTGCGAGGGCATCCTGGGTGGCAAGGTGCAAGCAGGCGATGTAGTGGTGATTACCCACGAAGGTCCTAAGGGTGGACCTGGCATGCAGGAGATGTTATATCCCACATCCTACATCAAGAGCCGTCACTTAGGCAAGGCTTGTGCATTGATAACCGATGGTCGCTTTTCGGGAGGAACCTCAGGTTTAAGCATCGGACACATTTCGCCCGAAGCTGCTGCTGGAGGTGCCATAGGCAAGATTGTTGATGGCGACATCATAGAAATAGACATTCCTTCGCGTAGCATCTCCGTGCATCTGTCTGATGCAAAGTTAGCAGCACGCCCCATGCGTCCGTTGCAGCGCAAACGCGAGGTTAGCAAGGCACTCCGTGCTTATGCAAGCATGGTGAGCAGTGCCGATAAGGGAGGTGTGCGAGTGATTGATTAAAGGTGGTTCTAAAAATTCTGATTTTTAAATTCTAAAACCTTTCAACACACAAGAGTGTATGATTTCTCATACCTACTCCCCTCTCTCAATATTTCCCCAAAAACTTAGCATACCTTTATGATGAACGATACGAATAACAACATAATAAGTGGCGCAGAGATTTTGATGCGTGCCTTGGTCGACGAGGGTGTAACTACACTCTTTGGCTACCCAGGGGGAGCCATTATGCCTGTGTATGATGCGCTCTACGATTATCGCAAGCAGCTCAACCACATCCTTGTGCGCCACGAACAAGCTGCTACCCATGCAGCCGAGGGTTATGCCCGTGTGAGTGGCAAAACGGGTGTGTGTTTGGTTACCAGTGGACCTGGAGCAACTAACACCATTACGGGTATTGCCGATGCCATGATGGACAGCACGCCCATGGTTGTCATTACGGGGCAGGTAGGTGCCCAAATGCTTGGCACAGACGCCTTTCAAGAGTGCGACGTTGTAGACATTACACAGCCCATTAGTAAATGGGCTTACCAAATTCGCTCTGCCAAGGATGTGGCATGGGCGGTGCAACGTGCTTTTTACATTGCATCAAGCGGTCGCCCAGGACCTGTTGTGCTCGATTTTACAAAGAATGCTCAAATTGAAAAAGCTGAATATGTGCCTGGTAGCATCGACTTTATTCGTAGCTATGTGCCTATCCCTCCCACCGACAAACAAAGCATTGTTGAGGCTGCTGCCTTGATAAACGAGGCAAAGCGTCCCTTGGTGTTAGTAGGGCAGGGTGTGGAATTGGGCAATGCCTCCGAGGAACTGAAAGCATTTATTGAAAAAGCAGGTCTGCCTGCTGGTTGCACCTTGCTCGGTCTCTCAGCTTTGCCTTCAGCCCATCCGCTCAATGTGGGCATGTTGGGTATGCACGGTTCGTTAGGGGCCAATAAAAAAACACAAGAGTGCGATTTGCTTATTGCTGTGGGAATGCGTTTCGATGACCGCATCACGGGTAAACTTTCTACCTATGCCAAGCAAGCCCGCAAAATTCATTTTGACATAGACCCCTCCGAAATCAATAAAAATGTGAGCGTGGATGTGGCAGTGCTTGGCGATTGCAAAGAAACATTGCCTGCGGTAACAGCCTTGCTTCATGACAATGCGCACAATGCGTGGCGCGAGAGCTTCAGCGAATGGGATAAAAAAGAAACCGAGGTGGTTATCGAACCCCAAATTCATCCCACCGAGGGGCCTTTGCGCATGGGCGAAGTGGTGCGTCGGGTAACCGAATTAACCGAGGATAAGGCTATTCTTGTGACCGATGTGGGACAGAACCAAATGATGGCTGCTCGCTACTTTCGTTTTTCTGAAAAGCGTAGCATGGTTACTTCGGGAGGCATGGGCACTATGGGTTATGGACTTCCTGCAGCCATTGGTGCCACTTTTGGCGCTCCGCAACGCACGGTGTGTCTTTTCTTAGGCGATGGTGGCTTGCAGATGACCATCGAGGAACTCGGCACCATTATGGAACAGCGTTCGCCCGTAAAAATCATTTTGCTCAATAATAATTACTTGGGCAATGTGCGCCAGTGGCAACATCTTTTCTTCCACAATCGCTATTCGTTCACCCCCATGATGAACCCCGACTACGAAAAAATTGCCGAGGCCTATAACATTCCGGCTCTCACAGTGACACGTCGCGCAGATCTTGACAACGCCATACAGCAGATGCTTCACACGGATGGACCCTTCTTGTTGCAAGCAGCCGTGCTCGAGGAGGACAATGTGTTGCCCATGTGTTGCCCTGGTCACGATGTAGACGATATGATGCTCGAGGCATAGTCCGCTCTCTTTTCAGAACCGATTCTTTACCGATTCTTTGTCACAGCATCTCCCTTCCATAAATCAAAAAGCATAAGCTCATGACTCAAGATAACAAGGAAACCAAACTTTACACCATCATTGTTTTCTCAGAGAACTTAGCCGGTGTGCTCAATTTGGTGACCAATGTGTTTACACGCCGTCAGCTCAACATTGAGAGTCTCAATGTGTCGGCTTCGGGCATCGAACACGTGCATCGTTACACCATAACTTGTTACACCGACGAGCACACGGTGCAAACCATTGTAAAGCAGTTAGAAAAGAAAATTGACGTTATTCAGGCGCAATTCTTTACCAACGATGAAATCTACGTAATGGATCAAGCGCTCTATAAAATAGCTACTGCTCGACTCATAGAAAACCGAAACATCTCGAAGGCTATTCGCCAATACGATGGTAAAATAGTGGAGGTTAATTCCACTTACGCCATAGTGTCGAAGGAGGGATTGCCCGAAGAGACCATGGAACTCTATCGCAAACTTAAAGGCTATGGTTGCATTTTGCAGTATGTGAGTTCGGGCGTAGTGGCTGTAACCAAGAGCCATCGCGAAGAACTCAATGAGTTCCTTGAACTGCGCGAAGAAGAAAAACGCTCCATGCAGACTTCGGCAGTAGACTAATGGGTGGTTCTAAAAATTCTGATTTAATAATTCTAAAATTCTGATAGTTGCTTTGCACCCTCTCGCATGTGTCTTTTTTCTTTGAGAACATGGGCTGCGGCTCAGCAATTCAAACATGTTTGATTGCATTCGCCTTGCACCATGTTTGTCAGTTCGCTCAGTCACATAGCCCGCTATGCTCCTTCACTCACTAACAAAAATACACACACGATAGGGCACAAATCAACTTATCAGAATTATTAGAACCACCCTGATTTTTTCAGCATGCAAACATTCTTTTTTTTCGATAAGACAATAAAAAAATATACCAACAACAGTATGTCGCTCATTCGATGGTAGTATGCATATTCCGCATTTTTTTGGTTAGGAATATACACCCCTCCTTTCGGCGACAGACTCACTAAACTTTTTAATAATATGGCACAATTGAACTTTGGCGGTGTTGTAGAAGAAGTTATAACCCGCGAGGAATTCCCCTTGGAAAAGGCACGCGAAATTTTGAAGAACGAAACCATCGCAGTGTTGGGTTACGGTGTGCAGGGCCCAGGTCAAGCATGTAACTTGCGCGACAATGGCTTCAACGTAATTGTGGGACAGCGCCAAGGCAAGACCTACGAAAAAGCCAAAGCCGATGGTTGGGTTCCTGGCGAAACGCTCTTCTCGCTTGAGGAGGCTGCCGAAAAGGGTACCATCGTCTGCATGTTGCTCTCGGATGCAGCACAGATGCAGTTATGGCCTTCCATTAAGAAGCACCTCACCGCAGGCAAAACGCTCTATTTCTCACATGGTTTTGCCATTACCTGGAATGACCGTACGGGTGTAGTGCCTCCTGCCGATGTCGATGTAATTATGGTAGCCCCTAAGGGTTCGGGCACTTCGCTCCGCACCATGTTCCTTGAAGGTCGCGGACTCAACTCATCGTATGCCGTTTATCAAGACGCTTCAGGTCATGCCACCGAAAAAGTATTGGCATTTGGTGTAGGCATTGGTTCGGGTTATATGTTTAAAACCGACTTTAAGCGCGAAGCTACCAGCGACCTTACAGGCGAACGTGGTTCGTTGATGGGTGCCATTCAAGGTTTGTTCTTGGCACAGTACGAAACCTTGCGCGAACATGGCCACACACCCTCCGAGGCATTTAACGAGACTATCGAAGAGTTTACACAATCGCTTCTCCCCATGGTAGGCAAAAATGGTATGGACTGGATGTATGCCAACTGTTCAACTACTGCGCAGCGTGGTGCGCTCGATTGGATGGGACCCTTCCACGATGCCATTAAACCTGTAATGGAAAAGCTCTATCAGAGTGTAGCATCGGGCAACGAAGCACAAATTTCTATTGACGCTAACTCTAAGCCCGACTATCGCGATGGCTTGGAAAAAGAACTCAAAGCATTGCACGAAAGCGAAATGTGGCGTGCAGGCGAAACAGTTCGTCAACTTCGTCCTGAAAATAACTAATTCGTAAAAAACTAAGGGATGCATGAATAAATAAAATCGCTTACGTTTCATGCACCTACTTCACCCATATAAGGGTTGATAAGACAAACATATACATATATAATATATAAGATAGCCAGGTATGAGAGAGGAACTTCTTCTCACATACCTGGCTATCTTTTTGCAATGACATAAAACTTCGCACATTTGTGGCGTGCGAAGTGCATTGGGAAAAATATCCAATAACCTACCATTCAATATCTATTGCCATGATTTATTGTTTTGTGTATAAGGGTTATTGAAGCGTATGTATAAAGCATGTAGTATTACTTTGTCGTCCAGCCTATTGCTGGACGACGATATATATCAATATACTTTGCCTTTTAATATATATTACTTTGTCGTCCAGCCTAGGCTGGACGACGATATATATTAAAAGGCAAAGTATATTGATATATATCTTTGTCGTCCAGCCTAGGCTGGACGACGATATATATCAATATACTTTGCCTTTTAATATATATTACTTTGCCGTCTAGCCTAGGCTGGACGAATGGAGTAAATAATATAATAAAGCGCCAGCCTTACCCATTATGGGTGAGGCTGGCGCTTGAAACATTGATAAATTCTAACCTTTTTACCTGTTGAGCACAGATGAATCAATGGGTTTGAAAAACTTACGACGCTTATGCGTTTTTGTTTTTAAACTCAAGTTTTTCTCCGTTTGCGTCAACGTAGATAGGTTCAGTCTTGTTGACAGAGCCTGCAAGCAGGGCACGACTCAAGTCGTTGAGCAACATGCGTTGCAAGGCACGTTTTACAGGACGAGCACCAAATTCGGGGTCGAAACCTGCTTGAGCCACAAGCTTAATGGCAGCATCGCTCACGTTCAGTTTTACATCCTGGTCGGCAAGTAAATGTGCAATGCCATTTACCTGTAAACGTACAATCTGCTCAATTTGAGGTTGTGTCAAGGGTTGGAACATGATGATGTCATCAATACGATTTAAAAACTCAGGACGGATAGTCTTTTTCAACATATCTAATACCTGTGTCTTTGTTTCGTCGATGATACGCTCACGTTCGGCCGCATTTTTGTTGGCAATAGCTTCGAACTTTTGCTGAATCATTTGCGAACCCATGTTCGAGGTCATGATGATAATGGTGTTTTTAAAGTTTACCACACGACCCTTGTTGTCAGTAAGTCTGCCATCGTCGAGCACTTGCAGCAAGATGTTAAATACATCGGGGTGAGCCTTTTCAATTTCATCGAAAAGCACAACGCTGTAAGGTTTGCGACGCACCGCTTCGGTGAGCTGACCACCCTCTTCGTAACCAACGTATCCCGGAGGTGCACCTACGAGACGTGACACGCTGAACTTTTCTTGGTATTCGCTCATGTCGATACGTGTCATCATGTTCTCGTCGTTAAAGAGGTAGTCTGCCAAAGCCTTAGCCAATTCGGTTTTACCAACACCCGTAGTACCGAGGAAGATGAATGAACCGATGGGGCGCTTAGGATCTTGCAAACCTGCACGCGAACGACGCACTGCATCGGCCACAGCTTCGATTGCTTCGTCTTGACCTACAACACGCTTGTGTAACTCGTCTTCAAGGTGCAATAGTTTTTCGCGCTCGCTTTGCAACATACGTGTTACGGGGATGCCTGTCCAACGAGCCACTACGTCGGCAATATCGTCGGCCGTTACCTCCTCCTTCACCATGGCTTCAGCGCCTTGGCGATTTTTGAGTTGAGATTGCTGTTGGGTAATGTCGGCTTCAAGCTCCTTAAGTTTGCCATAGCGAATTTCGGCTACACGTCCGTAGTCGCCTTCGCGTTCGGCACGTTCGGCTTCAAACTTTAATTGCTCCATTTGCTGCTTGTCTTGCTGAATGCGTGAGAGCACCTCTTTTTCGCCCTCCCATTTAGCACGCAAGTCTTTTTCGCGTTCGCTCAGTTCGGCTATCTCCTTGTTGAGTTGTTCGAGTTTTGCAGTGTCGTTTTCGCGCTTAATAGCTTCGCGTTCAATTTCGAGCTGACGCAAACGACGTGTTATCTCGTCTAATTCCTCGGGCTGAGAGTCGCGTTCCATACGCAATTTTGCAGCAGCCTCGTCCATCAAGTCGATAGCCTTGTCGGGCAAGAAACGATCGGAGATGTAGCGGTGTGACAATTGTACGGCTGCAATGATGGCATCGTCTTGAATACGTACCTTGTGGTGATTTTCGTAACGTTCCTTCAAACCACGCAAAATGCTAATGGCATCCTCGGGCGAAGGTTCGTCAACCATTACGGTTTGGAAACGACGTTCGAGTGCTTTATCTTTTTCAAAATACTTTTGGTATTCCTCGAGCGTTGTGGCACCAATGCTACGTAACTCGCCACGTGCTAAGGCGGGCTTTAGAATGTTGGCAGCGTCCATAGCACCTTCGCCCTTACCTGCGCCTACCAAGGTGTGTATTTCGTCGATAAACAAGATGATGTCGCCTTGTGCTTGCGTTACTTCGTTAATAACGCTCTTTAATCGTTCCTCAAACTCACCCTTATATTTAGCACCAGCAACCAATGCGCCCATATCGAGCGAGTAGAGACGTTTGTTTTTAAGATTTTCGGGCACATCGCCACGTACAATACGTTCTGCCAAACCCTCAACAATGGCTGTTTTACCAGTACCAGGTTCACCAATTAAAATAGG
>UMGH01000299.1_pt1 | contig 10972 bp, 9 predicted proteins | sample 1965231 | NCBI WGS metagenome assembly UMGH01 (sample SAMEA4836068, study PRJEB28245) | human gut metagenome | biome: gut microbiome; material: fecal sample | place: Denmark | collected 2008 | reverse complement strand
CTTAAGCCGCAAGGCGGGAATTGTGCGGTGTTGCCCTAAAGGTGTTTGCCTGAAAAATTTTTCCAAGGCTCTCCCGCAAAAAGCGCTTATTACGAAAGGAATTTGAATACCATGAAAAATATCCATTCCATCAATTTTATCAAACACATCACCCTGCTTGCTTGTTCTGCCCTGTTGGCTGTCAGCCTTGCCGCCTGCAGCCAGCCTGCCGCTTCCGATGCCGCCAGCACTGCAGGCAGCGCTTCCAGCAGCGCCACCAGTGATACCGCCCAAATCCCCAACCCGTGGACCGGCTGCACCACCCTGGCGGATGCCGCCACCCTGACCGGGTACGATTTTACCGTGCCCGACTCCGTGGATGGCTACCCGGACGTTACCATTGCCGTATTGGAAAGCGAGCAGCTGACCGAGGTGCAGTACAGCTCCGGCAATGCCCGCCTTTGCCTGCGCAAAGCCCCCGGCAGCGATGACATCAGCGGAGATTTCAACCAGTATGCGGAAAGCAATGCCGTTGATGTTGACGGCCGCAGCGTGACCCTGCAGGGCAACGACGGCCAGGTTCAGCTTGCCACCTGGCTGGACGGGGACTATACCTACTCCATCGGCATTTACCGCGAAGACGGCACTGGGCTGACCGCCGATGAAATGACTGGCCTGGTAAAAGCTGCCAAATGAGCGGCAAATTGTAACAATTTGGAACAACCTCAACCAAAACACAAAAGGGTGCGCAGCGAACGGTTTGCTGCACACCCTTTATTTTTGCTTTTTACACTTTTTGTTGCTGCGGTTTTGCAAAGTGTGCTTTTAATACGCAGGGGAACCCGCCAGCATCTTACGAAACAGCGCTGTTATTGTTCAACTTCATCACAATCAGGCCGTGATGTTCCCTCTATAAAAAACCTGCACAAAAGGAAATCCCCGCCTGAGGGAAAGGCGGGGATTTGAGAAAGGAGGAGAAGAACACATGAAAAAGATTTGTTAATATTTATCTTTCGCTTGCAACTAAATTGTAACCTTTTTGAAACCTTTTGTCAAGGCCAAATTGTAAAAGATTTGTAACCAATTTTGTGTTTTTTGTGTGAACGCTTCATCCTTCTCTTTGTTGCCCCGTCAATCCGCGTTATCCTGCAGGGGTGCCAGGGTAATTTCGGCTTCAAAGTTGCAGGTATCCCCCTGCCACCCGGCCATATACCAGCGGTTTTCGCCCACTGCGGCGCGGTACAGGCGGGTGCTTTCGCCCATGGGTACTTCCTTGTGATAATACAGGATCACATCCGTTACAGTGTGGGTCCGCCATACTTCCAGCGGCAGCGCATCACAGATCAGGTCCGCATACACGGTATTGTTCATATGGCCGTTCCGATCGCACCGGCTGTACACAGCGCGATGGGTGCCAAGCTCTTCACAATCCTCCCGCTTGACTTTTGTCAGCTTGATGGGCAGTTCCCGGTCCAGCTTATCCACCCAGCCCGTTGTGGGGAAACCTTCCGGGTGCTTGCGCAGGATCATCCGCTTGTCAGTATCAATCAACACCCAGCGGCTGTCCACACACACTTCTTCCCTGCCCTGTGCATCGCAAAAGGTGGTAAAGCGGCGGTTGACGGCGCGGTACAGGGCTTCCGGCTCGGTCTGCACGGTAATGGTTTCTTCCACGCGCGGGGTACGGGTAATGTGCAGAGCCAGTTTGGCCAGTACGTAAGACGTGTGGGTGCTGGCATACAATTCCGGGGTAATGCCGTAATGTTCCGCATCCTCAGCGCCAATTTGCTGGCAGTAGCGCAGCAGGGTGCCAAGGGTTGCCATTTTGCGGAAGTCAACATCATTTTCGTAGATCCTATATTTCTGGGTGTATTTCATCTCTCTGCCCTCTATTCATCTGCATTGTTTTTGCACACAAATCTTTTTTATAGTATAACACAAGCCCCGGTTCATCACAAAGGACAAATCGGGGCTTGTGTTTCAAATTGATTTTAAGCGGTGCCGGGCTGCTTAATAATTGTCCCGCACCTTTTTGCGCATCTTGCGCCAGATGTTAAAGCCGGAAATTGCAATGGCCCCCAGCAGGAACACCACGATCAGCCAGCCGCTGCCGGATTCATCGTAGCTCTTCATCTCACTCCATTTAGCGTCCATTTCGGCGTTGATGTCATCCGGCAAGGTCACAAAGACTTCCGCCTTCTTCATCACTTCATCGCTGGGGTAAGCGATCGGGCTGTACTTCAAATCATCGTCCAGCCGCTCCCACACTTCGGTGATGGGGGTGGAGTAGCCGATGAAGTCACAATTCTGGTAGCCGACATCCGGTTCACACATAAAGTTGATGAACATTTCGGCGGCTTCCTTATGTTTGCTGGAAGCCGGGATGCACATGCTGTCCACAAAGAAGTTGACGCCCTCCTCCGGCGAAACGAACGCCAGATCCGGGTTTTCATCGATCATGGTCAGGGCATCGCCCGCATAATACGGGGCCATGGCAGCTTCGCCGCCCTCCATTTTATCGAAGATCTCATCCATAACATAGGCCTGCACTACAGATTTCTGAGCCTGCAATTCCTTCATTACGTCGTCTACTTCTTCCACGCTGGAAGGGTTCAGCGAAAAGCCCATCTTTTTAGCTGCAATAGCGTAAGCATCGCGGGAGTTATTGAACATCAGCACATTACCGGCGTACTCCACATCCCACAGGTCCGCCCAGGATGTGGGCGGTTCTTCCACCATGGTGGTGTTATAAATAATGCCGGTGGTGCCCCAGGTATACGGCACACTGTAAGTGTTATCAGGGTCATAGCTCCAGCCGAGGTAATTCTCGCCGATGTTGGCCATATTGGGGATGTTATCGTAATCCAGCTCGGCCAGCATGTTTTCGGCAATCATTTTGCCCACCATGTAGTCAGACGGCACGATCACATCATAACTGGCGCCGCCGGATTTCATTTTGGCATACAGGCTCTCGTTGGAGTCAAAGGTGGTATAGTTGACCTTGATACCGGTCAGGTCCTCGAAGGCCGAAATCACGTTCACGCTGTCATCGGAACCATCCGAGATATACAGGCCCCAGTTATACACGTTCAGGGTCAGATGGTCGTTGGCAAAGCGGGTCCAATCGTAATCGGCAGAAACCGAGATATCCTCGTTGACCTCCAGCATCTCCCCTTCCTCTGCATAAGCAGGCAGGGTGCAGGCAAGGCTTAGGGCTGCGCACAAGGCAGCGCTGACAACCGCGCGGGTAAACTGTTTCATCTCTGCTTACCCCCTTTACTGTTCGGCCGCAGCGCGGCGGATGGCCTTCTGGTTACGCTTGTAGGCGCGGGAATCCATAGCGTTGGAGGTAAGGATGATTGCCAGAATGACCAGGAATATGATGGCAGACAGCGCGTTGATCTCCGGGCTGACCTTTTTGCGGGTCATGGAGTAGATGGCAATGGGCAGGGTCTGCATGGTGCCGCAGTTGAAGTAGGAGATCATGAAGTCATCAATGGAGTAAGTCAGGCAGATCAAAAATGCCGACATGATGGCCGGGCTGAGCTGCGGCAGAATGACCTTGAAGAACGCCTGGCGCGGGGTGCAGCCCAGATCCAGGGCGGCATTGTACAGGCTGCCGTCCAGCTGGCGCAGCTTGGGGCCAACATTAAAAATAACATACGGCACATTGAACGTAATGTGCGCAATCAGCAGGGTGATCCAGCCGAACACGCCATTCTCGCCGCCAATGCCCATTTTTTGCACGATGACGAACAGCAGCATGAGGGAAACGCCGGTGATGATTTCCGGGTTGACAACCGGGACATAACTGATGTTATTGATAATCAGCTGTGCCTTGCGGCTCATGGAGTTGATGCCGATGGTGGCCAGGGTGCCCAGCACCGTGGCAATGATAGCCGAAACAAATGCCAATACCAGTGAAAGCCCCAAAGCGGAAAGGATCATCTCATTATGGAACAGGCTGGCATACCATTTTAAGGAAAAACCGGTAAATACCGCACGGCTCTTATTTTCGTTAAAGCTGTAGGCGATGAGGACCGCGATGGGCAGGTACATAAACCCGAACACCAGCACCAGGTAGGTGCGCTGCAGCAAATGCTTATGCTGTGTTTTCATTACATCACACCCTCCATTTCCTCTTCGTCAAAGCTGGAGGTAAAGCTCATGCAGAGCAGAACGATCACCATCAGCACAAGGCTCATGGCAGAGCCGAGATTCAGGTTGTAAGAGTTGCCAAGGAACTGCAGCTCAATCAAGTCGCCAATCAGCAGGTTAGCGCCGCCGCCCAGCATACGGCTGATAATAAAGGTGGAAACCGCCGGAACAAACACCATGGTAATGCCTGTGGCAATGCCGGGCTTGCTCAGCGGGATCAGCACGCGGCCTAAAATCTGGAACACATTGGCTCCCAGGTCCTGCGCAGCTTCCACCACAGAATTGTCGATCTTGGTCATGGCGGTGTACAGCGGCAGGATCATATACGGCAGGTAGTTATACACCATGCCCAGTACCACGGCGCCGGAGGTATTGATCATATTAAAGGGGCCGATGCCGAACAGGCCCAACAGCTTGTTGATCAGGCCGTTTTTTTCCAGCAGGGTCATCCACGCATAGGTGCGCAGCAAAAAGTTCATCCACATGGGGAGCATGACCAGCATCAGCATAATATGCTGTTTATTGGCGCGCAGCCGGCTGAGGAAATACCCCACCGGGTACGCCAGCACCAGGCAGATGATCGTGGCCTCCGCCGCAAGCAGCAGGCTGCGGCCAAAAACCGAGGCGTACCGCCCAATGCTGGTCAGGTTGGCAAGGGTAACCTGGCCGTCACTGTTGGTCAGGGCATACCACACAACAATGCCCAGCGGCACCACAATAAACAGGACCATCCACACCAGGTACGGTGCGGCAGCCCAGCGCGAAGCTTTGGAACGCAGCATCCCATCACACCTCCTCGCGGGACATGATGTGAATTTCATCCGGGCCAATGTTCATGCCGATCAGCTCGCCCGGCTGGCTGGCCTGGGTGGAGTGGATCAGCCATTCTTTGCCTTCCACGTCAACGTGCATTTCAAAATGCACGCCCTTGAAGATCACCTCGCGCACAAGGCCGGTCAGCTTGCCGGCGGACGGCGGAACGATATCCACGTCCTCCGGGCGGATAACCACCTGCACCGGCTCGCGCGGCTTAAAGCCGCGGTCCACGCAGGCAAATTCCTGCCCGCCAAAGCTGACAAGGAAGTCTTTTTCCATAATGCCGTCCACAATGTTGGAATCTCCGATGAACTTGGCAACAAAGGCATTGCGCGGCTCGTTATAAATATCCTGCGGGCTGCCGATCTGCTGGATGTTGCCCTTGTTCATGACAACAACGGTATCGGACATGGTCAGGGCTTCTTCCTGGTCGTGGGTAACGTACACAAAGGTAATATTCATCTCACGCTGCAGGCGTTTGAGTTCCAGCTGCATTTCCTTGCGCAGCTTCAGGTCCAAAGCACCAAGCGGTTCGTCCAGCAGCAGAACACGGGGCTGGTTGACCAGGCTGCGGGCAATGGCCACGCGCTGCTGCTGGCCGCCGGACAACTGGTTGATGCTGCGGCGCTCAAAGCCGCGCAGACCCACGGTTTCCAGCATTTCCAGCACTTTGGGGCGGATGGTTTCCTCCGGCAGCTTTTTCAGCCGCAGGCCAAAGGCCACATTCTCGTACACGTTCAGGTGCGGGAACAGTGCGTATTTCTGGAACACGGTATTCACCTGCCGCTTATACGGCGGTACCGAGGCGATATCCTTGCCATCGAAAAAGACATTGCCCGATTTTGGGGTAATAAACCCGGCGATCACACGCAAGGTGGTTGTTTTGCCGCAGCCGGAAGGGCCGAGGAACGTAACAAACTCCTTATCGTGGATGTCAAGGGAAAGTTCGTCCAGGATTCTTTCCCCGTCAAAATCGACGACAATGTCTTTCAGTGATACAATTTCATTCATTTTTACTGCATCCCCCTTTGCGGAATTTAGTCCCACCTCGGGCCTCCTTGATGCCGGCTCGCCGGCTTTTCCCGGTGGGTCAGCGCCAATTATGCCGCCCCGCAAAAGGTTTGTTACACCACCGCAAACGCGGCAGCTGCAGCAGCACATACAACGCCAATGTGTTCTGATGTTTAACAGATGCAACACACAAGCTTCATTATACATTGTTTTGGGGGGCTGTCAACAATTATTTCACATTTTTCCGGTTTTTTACATGGGGATGGCAAAAAGTCAGCTTGTTTCCTGTCTTGCTCCACCGTTTTTTCCCTGTCCGTCCGGTATTATCCCCTGTTTTCCCGCTGCCGTCTGCATCAAAATTAACAGGTGTCGTTCGCAGTTATTTTTGTCATTTCACACCATAGAGGCGCGCATTGTGCGCCCGCGACCGTTTACAATATTTCAGGGTAAAATGCCACTTTCTGCCCGCCATGCAGGCCGATGACGAGCATCGGCCCCTACAAATAAATTTTATGCCCGGTGCTTTCCCTGTAAGGTAAGTAACCCCATTATTTCTGCCGGGCAAAATGCAGATTTTTAAGGCAATACCTCATAATTCTAAGTGCCGATACGGCGAGCGAGGTGCGGCAGCTGCTAAGCCAAAAGCGCAGATAATACTGGATGCTGCAAAGGTGAGCGCCGCCAGTGGCGGATGCAGCGAACCGAAGCAGGGGCAGCGGTCGCAGAGTGCGAGGGGCTTTTGCCCCCGAAGCACGATGCGGGTACCGCAACCCGACATTATCGAGCATTTTGGCAACGCAGATGCCGTGCCGCAGCTGCCGGAGCGGTGCTTAAGCCGTAAGGCGGGAATTGTGCGGTGTTGCCTTAATACTAAAAATACCCGTACAGCTTTCAGGCTGTACGGGTATTTGCATTTTATTGGTGATTCAGCAGTGTTAAGTTTTCAAATTGCCCTAAATCGCTTAGAAAGCAACCTTCTTGGCAATGTATTCTTTCAGCTCGCTGATGGGCATACGGATCTGCTCCATGGTGTCGCGGTCACGCACGGTCACGCAGTTATCGGCTTCCACCTTGTCATCGCCGACAGTCTGGAAGTCCACGGTGATGCACAGCGGGGTGCCGATCTCATCCTGGCGGCGGTAACGCTTGCCGATGGAACCGGCATCGTCGTAATCCACCATAAAGTCCTTGGCCAGCTCGTTGCGGATCTCCATGGCCTTATCGCCCAGCTTTTTGGACAGAGGCAGCACAGCGCACTTGAACGGTGCCAGGAACGGATGCAGGTGCAGCACGGTGCGCACATCCTCCTTGCCCTTGGAGTCGGTCAGATGCTCTTCATCATAAGCTTCGCACAGGAAAGCCAGTGCCACACGGTCACAGCCCAGGGAAGGCTCAATGACATAAGGAATGTAATGCTCGTTGGTTTCGGGGTCAAAATATTCCAGGCTCTTGCCGGATGCTTCCTGATGGCGGCCCAGATCGTAATTGGTACGGTCTGCAATGCCCCACAGCTCGCCCCAGTCGGTGAACGGGAAAGCGTACTCGATATCGGTGGTTGCGCGGCTGTAGAAAGCCAGCTCGGCAGGCTCATGGTCGCGCAGGCGCAGGTTTTCCTTGTTGATGCCCAAGGACAGCAGCCACTTTTCGCAGTAATCTTTCCAGTAGGCGAACCAATCCAGGTCGGTGCCTGGCTTGCAGAAGAACTCGCATTCCATCTGTTCGAACTCGCGGGTACGGAAGGTGAAGTTGCCCGGCGTGATCTCATTGCGGAACGCCTTGCCCACCTGGCAGACGCCAAACGGCAGCTTGCGGCGGGTGGTACGCTGGATGTTGGCAAAGTTGACGAAAATGCCCTGTGCGGTTTCGGGGCGCAGATAGCAGGTAGAGGAAGAATCCTCGGTTACGCCGATGGCCGTTTTGAACATCAGGTTAAACTTGCGGATGGGGGTAAAGTCATGCTTGCCGCACACAGGGCAGACAACTTCAGGATGGGTGGCAATAAATTCATCCATCTGGTCAAAGGTCATGCCGTCCACATCCACGTTCTGGCCCTGCTCGCAGTCGGCAATCAGCTTGTCCGCACGGTTGCGGCTCTTGCAGGCGCGGCAGTCCACCAGCGGGTCGCTGAAGTTGCCCACATGGCCGGTGGTGACCCAGGTCTGCGGGTTCATCAGGATAGCGGCATCCAGGCCGACGTTGTAGGGGCTTTCCTGCACAAACTTTTTCATCCATGCTTTTTTGACGTTGTTTTTGAACTCAACGCCCAGGGGGCCATAGTCCCAGCTGTTGGCAAGGCCGCCGTAAATTTCGCTGCCAGGGTAGATGAAACCACGGTTTTTGCACAGGTTGACGATCATGTCCAGGGTCTTTTCGCTGTTCTTCATTTTCTAACTCCTTCCGCATGGCTGGCTGCCACACAAAGCGATTTAACCGGCGCACGGTGCGCCGTCAGGCCTTTATTATAGCACGGGCCGCGGGCAGTGGCAACACTGCCGCCAAAAAAGCCGGAACAAATTTGGCACAACTGCTGAATTATGGCAATACCGCATAATTCTAAGTGCCGATACGGCGAGCGAGGTGCGGCAGCTGCTAAGTCAAAAGCGCAGATAATACTTTGTGTATTATCGAGCATTTTGGCAACGCAGATGCCGTGCCGCAGCTGCCGGAGCGGTGCTTAAGCCGCAAGGCGGGAATTGTGCGGTGTTGCCTTATATCAATGCTCTCTGCACGTCACAAAATTTCAGCCGCAATCTGCCTGGCCAGCTGCAGCACCATTTTGCGGTCCCGCAGCGCGGGGTCCGCTGCAATCAGGCGCTGCAATTCTTCCCGCACGCGGGGGATTTTGCGCGCTGGAATGCCAATGCGGGCCATTTCTTCCACACTGATGGGCAGCACGATGCTGCTGTCCGCCTTGCCGCGGAACGGCTGCGGGTTAGTGCCCCAAACAAAAAGGTGATGTTTCATTGGGTACCTCCTGGATGCCTTTGGGCTGACATTTTTGGTTATTATAGCAGAAATTTTCAAAAAAGTGTTTATTTTGCAGCGAAAAACCTTTATAATATAAAAATCATAGCGCCATGCGCCAAACGAACTGATTGCCAGGCTGGCAGCTGCGGCTGCGCCTGATTTTTTTGAGGTGAAACTTATGTCTTTTATCGACAGCTATAATCCCCATTTGCTTGATGGTGTGCAGCATGTGCATTTTATCGGCTGCGGCGGTTCCGGAACCTATCCCCTGATCCAGATCCTGCACAGCCGCGGGCTGACCATTTCCGGCAGCGATGTGGAAGAAACCAAGATCACCAAGGCCGAGCGCGCCATGGGCGTGACAGTATATCTGGAGCATGACGCCGCCCATTTGGGCGATGCCCAGCTGGTGGTTTACAGCGCCGCCATCCATGATGAAAACCCTGAGCTGAAAGCTGCCCGCGCCCGCGGCATTCCCGCCGTGGAGCGCAGCGTGATGCTGGGTTATGTCAGCCGCATGTATTCCCACAGCGTCTGCGTTTCCGGCACCCACGGCAAAACCACCACCACCGGCATGATCACGACCATGCTGGAACTGGCCGGCAAAGACCCCGCCGCCGTAATCGGCGGCAAGCTGCCACTGATCGGCGGTTACGGCAAAGCTGGCCACGGCGATGACGTTGTGATCGAAGCCTGCGAATACAGTGAGACCTTCCTGCATCTGACCCCGTTTATGGGCGTTATTTTGAACATTGATAACGATCACCTGGAGTATTACGGCACGATGGGCCGCCTGAAGATGGCGTTCCAGAAGTTTGCCCTGCTTTCCCGCACGGTCGTGTTCAACATGGACGACCGCAACACGTTGGATGTGGTCAACTCCATTGACCGCCCGGTGTTCTCTTTCGGCATCAATGAGGAAGCCCGCTTCCGCGCAGTGAACATTCAGGAATACCGCCCCGGTTTCTATGAATTTGACGTTCTGGAGCTGGGCGAGCAGTTTGCCCACATCAAGCTGGGTGTTCCGGGCTACCACAACATTTACAATGCGCTGGCCATGTGCTGCTGCACGCGCCCGCTGGGCCTGCAGCCCGCCGATGCCGAGCGCGCCGCGGCAGAGTTTCACGGCACCGGCCGCCGGTTTGAGATTAAGGGCGAATGCAACGGTGCCCCCGTGGTAGATGATTATGCCCACCACCCCACCGAGCTTGCCGCCACCATGGCAACCGCCAAAAAGATGGGCTACAAGCGCATTATCGCTGTGCACCAGCCGTTCACCTACAGCCGCACCAAGGCCCTGATGGATGACTTTGCTGCCGTGCTGCGCCAGGCCGACCAGTGCGTGCTGCTGCCGATCATGGGCAGCCGCGAGGTTGACGACGGCAGTGTGAAGAGTGAGGACCTGGCTGCCAAGATTCCCGGCAGCATTGTGGTTGACGGGCTGGAAAGCGCTGCCAACTGGGTCAAGCAGAACGCCCGCGAAGGCGACCTTGTGGTTTGCATGAGCTGCGGCGATCTGTACAAAGCCTGTGATATGATGGTGGGCAAAGCGTAAAATTTATGCTGTGCCACCATGCCGTTATCGCTATATAGACGCTATTATCCCATAAAATAATAATATCTGCCTGTTTTCCCGGTATGATGCGGGGAAGCGGGCAGATTTTTTGTTGGTGTATTCCGTTTTTATTTTTGGATTGCATTTAAGGCAACACCGCATAATTCCCGCCTTACAGCTTAAGCACCGCTCCGGCGGCTGCGGCACGGCATCTGCGTTGCCAAAATGCTCGATAATACACAAAGTATTATCTGCGCTTTTGGCTTAGCAGCTGCCGCACCTCGCTCGCCGTATCGGCACTTAGAATTATGCGGTATTGCCTTAAGGCGTTTTTCTTCGTGTTTTGGTTTCCAATATTTGCAGCGTTCCGGAACGGTCAAGACCGTTCCCTACAGAATGTTTTGGGGCGCATTGCTAACTTGCAAAATATCCGTAGGGCGCTGCCCCCGCAGGCGCGTTTCGGAGGCCAACCGCCCTAAACCCCAT
>UMGH01004450.1_pt1 | contig 11055 bp, 15 predicted proteins | sample 1965231 | NCBI WGS metagenome assembly UMGH01 (sample SAMEA4836068, study PRJEB28245) | human gut metagenome | biome: gut microbiome; material: fecal sample | place: Denmark | collected 2008 | reverse complement strand
CTCAAAGTGTAAAAGGTGCATTTCTTCGAATGCTTACCAAAGTGTAATGTTCAAAATGATATTTGTCAGAATGTCCTTCCTTAAAGGCTATACGACAGACCCGCTTAAGTAGAGCCAGATAATGGCGCACGGTTTCAACACTTAATCCACACTTTATGACCACATATTCCTGAAACTCCCTTATGAACTGCTCGTTCAATTGTCCGAAAGCAAGATCGGAAACCTTATAACGGCTGGATATAAATTCGGCAAGTCGTTGCCGCGTATAAATATAATTGGGTATCGTTCGTAATGAATATTCCACACCGACAAGAGATTTGACTTCTTCTATGTGACGGTCAAAAAGTTTGAGCAGAGTCATGCGGCTGTCCATTCCACCTTGAAACAGATTTTTTACTGAAACGGCATCGAAATCGGTTTTCCGTTCTACAAGGGTATCAAATGCTTTGTGTATGGAAACAAGCAGCCTGTCTATTTTGGCATTGGTTTCCACCGCTTCCTTACTTTTGCCGTTCAACCGGCTTTCCCTCGGATTCCAAAGTTTCTCACTGCAATTCAGTTTACAACTGAATTGTGCTACACTACGGTTTACCGTAATTCTGCCCATGATCGGAGTTTTTCCGTTCTTGTCTGTTCCGCTTCTTTTAAGGTAAAGCAACACCTTGAATTTTTCAATCTTCATACGCTTACATTTTTTGTTGTAAAACTACAATTCTTATAAGCGTTCTTTGATATGCAAAACATTGTAAATCAGTGAGAAATTATCCGGTCTCAGATTACTTGATTTGCTCACCGTTACCTATATTGTTCAGGTAACTGGACAGCTAACGTTTTGGTAACTGAAACCGCTCAATATTCTGCACTTCATTGCTTTTTCAACTTTAAGCAAAATGATGAATATCTGCTTATTTCCAACACGTTACGATTTATCTGTTCAATCTTGTTAGCTATTGCTTTTTACTTTATACTCCATTGTACACGTCATACATACGCTACCCTGTCACTGGCCCTCGGTACAGATATCATTACTATCAAGAATGTACTCGGACATAAACAGGAAAGTACCACAATGCGATATACCAAAGTCGTGAACCCATTAAAGGAACAAGCTGCAAAACGATTAAGCATTAATACAATCAGTCAAAACACGGAACAATATGAAAAAGGCAATTTCTAAAATCAATCCATTCCGATATGCAAAAAAGTTGCATATCGGTTATATCTGGCTAATAGCAGTACTTCTGCTATTAGTCGTTGGTGTTATCTGCTCAGGAGCAAAGGTGTATAAATACAGCCCCATACTCTCGGTTGTCTCCTACTCTTTGGCCGCAATCAGTCTTATAGCGATAATTATTATGATAGTGCGGAAAATCTCCGATATGAAGATTCAAAGTGAACTGGACAAATACATTCTTGTGCTGAATGAGCATAAGGATGATCAGGAATGGTTACATAAAGAACTTACCTATGTCAATCTGAGGATATATAACAAGACAAACGGACATTTATACCGGTGCAAGAAAAAACTGCTGGAAGAATACAAAAATGAGGCAAACAATGAAAGTGTAGCCGAAGAGCTGATGGTACGACTTAAAGAACAGGAAAACCGCCATCAACAGCAAATCGAAAAGATAGAGGAACTTCTCGTAAATGATCAGAAGCCATTACAGTATTATCTGGATGCAATAGAGAATAACGGCAATGATAATCCGGCCGATGACAGATCTACAAGATTATGCAAACTGTTTTCCTTTATTTATAATTATATCAGCACGGAATTGGACGATTGTCTCAAGCCCTATGAAATTGAATATTTTAAGAAGTATGCCTTTTCTCAAATTACAGGCATGCCAATAGAGGAAGATATACAATACCCGATTTCTGAAATCTACAGAATGTCAAAGACTGATTTGGGAGCTTTCATTCATAACCTCTATATAATGTGCCACTATTGTAGAACAGACCTAAAGAAAACCGATTTCTTCAATGGGTGCCAGAAATTCATATCATCTTCTTTCTGCACTGCCAATGTATTATTCAAGAACAGTACAAGACTGGCAACCAATTCTCGTATTGAGGCCATAAATATGAAAAAAAGCAATTTCTTCAGCGAGTATCTGAAAGAAATACAGTAAAAACAAATACTATCCTTATAACTGAAGATTCCTGTAAAACTGTATTTAAAGTTTTATGGGAATCTTTTTTATGTCAGCCGGACACATATAAATCATAGTATAAACACGCATAATTACAGCATATTACATTGTAGTTGTTAAAAGTTTGAGGAAAGCATGAGGACCGCATGAGGAATTCATGAGGACATGCTTTTTTATCCATCATTTGCCATTCTTTTGCAGAGAAATCAAATTTTTACAAATGATGAAAAACGAAAACAATGTTTTTGGCAAAGTTACACATGATAACTTGCCGCAGGCTGTAGAGCACCTCATAAAAATGATGGAGGAACAGGCTCAGAATTCAAAAAATAACATGTCGGTGGAAGATGATGAGATATCCATCGAGGAAGTAAGTTCTCTTATAAAGAAAAGCGTGAGTACCATTTACCGGTATACTTGTCAAAACAGTATTCCTCATTCTAAGCAGGGTAATACACTCCATTTCTACCGGTCTGAGATTCTCGAATGGATGAAGATGCACAAGAAGAAATGTATTAATGAACTCTCTGATGAAGCACATATTGAGTCTTTCAGAGTATTAAACCGTGATTAACAGGTATGGGAGAAAGTAGAATAACTCCATGTGGTATAATAAATGATGCTGTCAGCATGATAGGCAAAATGAACGATTCTTCATTTCCTATTGATGTTTTCCCCAATAAGATAAGAAACATCATTCTGAATATGTATGAGTACCTGGCATTTCCTATCGACTACACTGCGTGCAGCATGATGACAGCCATTTCCACTTGTATAGGCAATACACATATCCTTCATTTCAAAACGGGATGGGATATCAAGTGTATCATATATATGGCTCTCGTCGGAAGGCCGGGTGCTAATAAAAGCCATCCTCTGAAAACGGTCTTCGAACCTCTGTTCAGATTTGATAAGGAGCAGAAGGAAATATATAACGAAGAGTACAGAAAGTATGAATCAATAATGAGCTTGAGTAAAAAGGAACGTCTGGAACAGGGATTTGACATGTTTCCCAAGGAACCTGTACGCACCCGATTTCTGGTTTCTGATATCACACAGGAAGCTATGGCAAAGTCTATATCAGAGAATCCGCGCGGCATTTGTCTTTACATGGATGAACTCCAAGGATGGATCAATAATTTCACACGTTACAACAAAGGCTCGGAAGAACAGTTCTACATATCACTGTTCAATGGGTACATGTATATTTCCGACCGCAAAATGAATACAAACAATATCATGATTGACTCTCCGTTTTCCAATGTGATAGGTACAATTCAGCCGGAAATACTTATCGATACATTCAAAGGAAGTAAAAGCAATAATGGTTTCCTTGACCGTATTCTTTTTGCCATACCTGAAATCCAGGACAAGCTATACTGGAAAGACGATGATATTGACATGAGCCATTTTAATGAATGGAACACGATCATGCAATCGTTCATCAGGATGAAAATAGAACATGATGAGCACGGAAACATAAATCCTACAAGACTGGAATATGAACCTGGAGCCAGACGAAAGGTTATGGAATGGCAGCATCAATGGGCAGATATGTTGAACATGGAAGAATCGGATAAAAGACGCAGTATATACAGCAAATTTGAGACTTACATTCATAGATTCTGCCTGATCATACAACTGTGCAAATGGGTATGTAATGAAGGTGATAAAAACTGCATCGATCTTGACAGTGTGCTGAAATCCATACGTCTGGTGTCCTATTTTAAAAATACCGCCCTGCAGATATGCTCCATGATTGAAGGCGTGATGCTCACTCCCAAGCAGACAGAACTGTTGGAAAAGCTGCCGGATAAGTTTACACGTTCTGAAGGATTAGAAGTAGCCGTCTCCATGAACTGGAGTACCAGCACGTATGACCGATTCCTGAAAAAAGCAACAGGAACTTACCTTTATCACGAATATGGAAATTATAAAAAAGCACAATGACAAAGTGATAAAGTGACAAACTAAGGCCGACTTTATCACTTTGTCACTTTGTCAATCACTAAAAACAGAAAATTATGGAAAACTTCAGATTTATATTGGAGCCGTACAACAGGCACCAGAGAAACAGATACACCTGCCCCTCGTGCGGAAGGCATCGTGAGTTCACCCGTTATATTGATACCCAGGGGACTATCTCCTTTCCCGAATATGTAGGAAAATGTAACAGAATCAATAATTGTGGTTATCACTATACTCCCGCAATGTATTTTGATGAACATCCGGAATGTAAAGAGTACAATAAATCATTCCCTGTTGTAAAAGATAAGAAACCTGTTGTATGTCATCCAAGACTCCCTCCTGTACGCCGGCTTACCGACACATCTTTTATACCTGATAAAATTATGCAGCAGACAATGAAATGCTATGAACAGAATAACCTGTTTCTGTACCTTGCCAACCACCTGGGGTATGAGTCTGCATTGCGTCTGATGAAGACTTACCATGTAGGTACCGCCAGGAAATGGAAAAATGCTACGGTATTCTGGCAAACAGACATATCCGGAAAAATAAGAACCGGGAAAATCATGCAGTACAATGCAGAGACAGGAAAACGTATAAAAGAACCATATGCACATGTTTCATGGGTACATACAGAACTTGATATACCGGAATTCCACTTACAACAATGCTACTTTGGAGAACATCTTTTATACAACAGCAGAAAGCCCGTTGCCATAGTGGAAAGCGAAAAGACTGCTATCATTGCTTCATTCTATATACCGGAATATATCTGGCTTGCAACGGGCGGTAAAAACAGATGCTTCAACGAGCAGAATTTTGACGTACTCAAAGGCAGGAATATTGTTCTGTTCCCTGATATCGGAATGACACAGGAATGGAAAGAAAAGTGTATGCAGATGAGAAAAAGAAACATCCGTACTGAGATTTCCGAGTATCTTGAAGTAAATGCAAATGAGGTTGAAAGAGTGAACGGATATGACATTGCCGACTACCTTATAAAGGTAAAATCAGGTGAAGCCGTTCTCCAATCCATGACAAGAAAGAATCCAGCTCTAAAACTTTTGATCGAGACTTTCGACCTTGAACTTTCAGGTTTCGGTACTCAATAAAACTACGTTACCCATATCCAACAACATTCAGGAAAAAACGGAATGACAAAAGGAATGTAGTTTTTTCGGTTGGCAAGTTTATGTTTTGGTAATACCAAAACCTCTGAATCCATCCGGGAAGTACCCAACAGGAATCAATTATAAACCGAAAAAAATAATCAACAGAATGGAACAAAAAAGCGACAACAAAAATAAGGCTATCGGTGGCAGACCTCCACTGGACAAAATGGAAAAACGTACAGAGATATTATCATTCAAATGTACCGTATTGGAGAGGCATATCATAAACGGTAAGGCCATGACAGCGGGCGTTACATTAGGTGAGTATATAAGAAATTCGGCCATAAATGGAAACATAACAGCACGCCTTACACCTGAAGATGTTAAACTGATAAGGAGTCTTTCAGGTATGGCAAACAACCTAAATCAGCTTGCAAAAAATGCAAATACTTTCGGATATGTTTCAGTATCAGAATCCGTATCAGAACTGGCTGATGAAATAGACAAAATCATTAAACTGATAAAGGCATGATGGGAAAGATTATGAAGAGGAATGACTTCGGTAAAATCGTAAATTATACGATGAAAGGCAACAATAAATCCAAGCTGCTTGCTACCGAAGGTGTACGTTCAGACAGCAAACAGCATATAGCAGAAAGTTTCAGTTGTCAGGCAGGTTTAAATACAAGAATCAGAACTCCGGTCTATCATATATCATTGAGCTTTTCAAAGCAGGATTCGGGGAAACTGACTGACGACCTAATGGTAAAGATTACCGGGGAATATATGGAAAAGATGAATATCAAAAACACACAATATATTGTTGTAAGGCATTACGACAGAGAACATCCTCATATACATCTTGTAATAAACCGTGTGGACAATGACGGTAAAACCATAAGCGACAGCAATGACCGCATAAGAAACAACAGGGTATGCAGGGAACTGACTATAAAATATGGCTTGTATATGCCGAAGGGTAAAGAGAATGTCAAGTATGACAGGCTTCGTGGCAAAGACAAACATAAATATGAAATGATGTTTGCCATACGCAAGGCTTTGGAGAAAAGTAATAATTGGAACGAGTTTCAAAAGAAGCTGAGCAGAGACAAAATTCATTTTACTATAAGAACAGACAGCAAAGGTAAGCCATGTGGTATAATCTTTTCACGTGGCGAATATACATTCAGTGGTTCCAGGATAGACCGTAGTCTGAGTTATTTTAAAATAGCGGATAAGTTAAACAAATATGAAAATAGTCTGGATAAATCGGACAGCTTAGGAAATACCCTGCAAAACAAAATCCGGGAGCAAGAAAAGGATACAGTCACACCAACAGAACATGAGGGAATATATGAAGATGACGTTACTTCTCCTATTGGCAATTCTATTATAAATGCTGTTGCAGATTTACTCCTTCAGCCTAATGCAGTAATTTCTTCAGGAGGTGGTGGAGGAAACAGTAACCAGTTGGATGATGATGAAAGAAAAAAGAAAAATCGTGAACATATTAGAAGCAGAAGAAGATGATCAAGAAAGAAATTGAAGGAGCCGCTCTCCTATCCATATACAATGAGCTTAAAGATGAAATAAAGGCCATACGAACAGATATTCAGCATTTGAGTATTCAACAGTCCCAACAATCAGAGAACAACAAGGAATTGAATTCCATGTTGAAGGAAACGATTGTAAATGCTGTAAACGACACTATAAATGCCCATATAAACAGTAGAGAAAACTATGCCGATGAAGTCAGTAGAAGATGTAAAAATACTATTGATTTTGCAATTGAAAGGGAGACAAAACTGGTTAATAATGTGTTATTGCCCAAACTCTCCCCTATTATTCAAATCGATAAGAAGATAGATGCCATAAATGCAAGGCTTAGCGGAATCGAAAATGACATACAGAAGATGCCCAAAGATAATATAGATAATACCAACAATCACAGATTTCTCTGTACAATGCTGGTTATTATTACTTGTATATTTTGGGTATTGGGAAATTTTCTTTACATGGATTTAAATCAAAGGTATAATGAGTTAAAGGAAAGGCATGATATGGTGATGAGGAATATTAACTCTGATAAAATCAAGAAGTAAAAATGACCAAGTATAATCAGTCTGTACGATTTCAATCTCTATTTGTGTGAGAGATTCGGTTACAGAAACTGTTGTTCCGTCATGCACAACGCCAACGGCATTTGTGTTTCTGTTCATGTAGGCGAAATGGATTTATACATCCGTTTCTGGGAATACAGTTGTGGCGTAGGTCACTACCCCGACTGGAGCATCATCATTGTGCGCAGCAACTTCAGACGAAAACAGCAGGAAAATCTGAAAGACCTTACCAGATTCTTCAAGGAGTACGCCCCGCGCTATGGTTACAAATACCTCTGCACCGAGGATGATGACTACAAGTATTATCAGACCCTTGGTTTGAAACTTATCCACAAAGGATTTTTCAGACAATATAATTATGGGTTGCCGTTGAAGGAGCTGGAGGTGTAATGTGTATTTTATCTAGCCTGCCACAAAAGACATTATTACTCCTTTGGGAGTAAGCTTCCGGTAAAGTGCGTATTTGCGAAAACCGGAACATCATATACCTCATTAATCCATAAACTTAACGCTTATAGCTTTTTATTAGATATTTCTATAAAAAGCTATAAGCCTAAAACTTAATGGTCTGAACCATTATTTTCCAAAGCCATTTTTGTACCTTTTCTCATCAAAAAACGGCATTTTTCACAAGTTTTTGTACCACACATTTTGATATTCTTTAATTTTAAAATTAATATCAAGGTAATATATTCTATCCGCTATTAAAACCATATTTGGATAATAATATTGCTATGTCAGTTATGTTTCCTATTTTAATTATGAATGGTTCTGTTAATTGTAATTTTATAAAGAAACGATATTCATTTTGAGAACCGTATATATCTCTTTTCTGATTATTAGGACAGGTGGATGACTGATAATATCAAGTCTCAGCCTTTGGCTAATATTCTTGTTGATTGGGTGTGGGCTTTTGGTTCCTATGGTATAAGAATTCCCCAAAACTTGTGCAGGTTCAATGTGATGGAATTGTTGGCAAAGTAACCCTGCAAACATTAAATCAAACTAATCTAAGAGAATTCTTTCAGATTATCAAGGAAGAACTCTTGAAATTTATTGATGATATATGCCGTAAAGATCCTTCACAGGAAGTGTTCCGCAAAGGCTGGACTAATCGTATCAACGATATTAAATTTATAGGATAATTCATATTTTATTATTAGGTTTGTACTTGTAACTTTAAAATTATGCAATTATGAACGATGAACTTAAAAAAGCCATTAATGAATATTGTGATATGTTGCCATATCCCAATACTGGTGCAAATCCTAATGATGATAGGAGATTATGTAATATTGCAGCAGTTAGTCATAGGTTGAATGAACCTGTTTCTCATGAATACATGAAAGATAGACTGCAAGAACATGGTAATTATGAGCTTAAGAATTTAAATGAAAAGCAATTGGACGATTTTATTGATAATCGTATATCCAAAATTGATGAAATAAAATATTATTTGGATCGATTGGGTTATTAATTTCTTGTCCTTTTTCTTACACTATTGTGCCTTTAACTTTGCCATATACAGGTAGAGTTAAAGGCTTTTTTATTGAGTAAAATATTAGCAGATGAAAAACAGTTGAAGGATTACCTGTCTTTTAATAAAGATGTGCGTATGTGGACAATGCATATACGTGGTGAATCCGTCAGAATTCTCCAGAAGACACATTCTTCCGGAAAACTTAAATATTTATTGAATTCACGATTTCTGGAAGTAGTCCATATCCATTTTCATAATTTTAAGGAGTTCTTCTGTTTGCAATCCCCTGAATTGCCGCCATTAGTTTATCCAAACTTTATAATCAAGAGTAGGGATAACTGTCTTTATATTAACAAGTGCTATCAGCTGTCCAATTGGAGTCAATTGAATTTGGGATAAACAATTGTTCTCACAAAATTTTATCAAATTATAAAATGTAGGTGCATTTACTTTAATTCATTATCCATAACATCGTAAGCTACGTCCTTTAGAAATGGATATATCTTCAATGTCCCTTTATAGAATTGGTTTTTAATTGCGTAATCTTTACTTAACACCCCCAAGTATTCGAGATACTTTATATTTATATCTGATAATTCAAAAATATTATTTGACACTTTCATGATTAATTGTCCCCAATTCTCAAACTCAGTATATTTGGTATATGCTAAATTGAAAACATTATACATCATTTGGTGGAATGTCAGAAAAGATATATGTTCAGTATTTAGTTTAGGTACAATATTCGTAGCCTCTCCACATGTTAATGAAAGCATGTCATTAGAATCTGTAGAAATTCTTTGAACTACCAAAGCTGACAATATTTCCGGATTAGCTTTTTTTCCTTTCCGTGCGTTTGACTTCATTATATCATTAAACATATATTGTACATCGGGTTCTGCAATTTTATTCATATCTATTTTATCACTATTGCGAACAAACGCTTCTTTCAGTTCCCCGACAAACTTTTTTACATTTTCTTCTGCTGTGCGGGCTGCAATTTCTTGAAGTTTAGGGAAATTATTTTCAAACAGAATAGTAAATACCCGCTCTACTTCAGTAAAACTCATTCCAACATTAACATCTCTACCTGCTTGAACTGCTAAAGCATTTTCTGCAACCTCTTGTTTTAGTTTATCTGCCATACTACTACCATTTATTCATTATTGATATTAATGTCCCGACCTGCTTGAATTCCTATAGAATTATTTTTTACTTTTTGCTTCATAATACCGGATTTATCTTTCCCCTTATTTCGGGTAAATAATAACCCTATTAAAGTAGCTGATAATGTAAGAGATGTTACCAACGGCTCCCAACCTCGGTCATTGATAAGCCACAGTATTGTCCCTATCAGGGCAATGGAATTGATAAGAATTAAAATAAAATTAACCATAAGTACATTTTAATGTGTTATTAGTACAAAGATAGTTATTTTGAAAACAAATGTACTTAAATTCCTTATAATCATTACCAACCACCATCAAAAAGTTATTCATCAGTTATATTCCGGTGATGTTTTCCACCATCAAAACACCAATTTCCTTTGCCAGCGAACAATTAAAAACGAGTACGTATGGCAAATGAACAAATCACTTTTGATAAGCTGCCGCAGGCGGTAGGTTATCTCACAGAACAGATGGAACAAATCCTGCAAATGGTAGCAGCACTGCAACCGCAGACCTCTTCCGACAAGCATTGTCTTATTGAAATTGACGAATCCTGTAAAATCGTACGAAAGACAAAGCCTACTATTTACACGCTTGCACGTAAAGGATTGATTCCGGCTTACAAGCGAGGTAAGAAACTATACTTCTATGAAGATGAATTGCTGCAATGGATTGAGTCTGGACGCAAGCAGATGCAGGCAATGTCGCTTCAGGAACAAGCAGCGGAGATAGTACATGAAGCGAAAAGCAAACCAAAGGGAGGTTATAACTTTTGATCTGCACGGCTATGGAAACCTCCAAATTAACACCAGAAGGTATCATCGGCGAGGCTGTGCGCATTGGAGCCCAAATGTTCGGCGGTAAGTTCCCGATAGAAATCTTTCCAATCAGAATCCAGCGTATCATAAGCAGTTTGCACGATTGTCAGAGCTATCCCGTGGATTATGTTGCTGCGGCTATCCTTGCAGCCATTGCCGTTGGGATTGACAACTCCCATCTGGTGCAGGTGAAGCGTAAGCATTCGAAGAAATGCACCTTTTACACTTTGAG
>UMGH01062873.1_pt1 | contig 11064 bp, 10 predicted proteins | sample 1965231 | NCBI WGS metagenome assembly UMGH01 (sample SAMEA4836068, study PRJEB28245) | human gut metagenome | biome: gut microbiome; material: fecal sample | place: Denmark | collected 2008 | reverse complement strand
CTGCCGCAAAGAAGCGCAACCGAGTGATCTTGTCGGAAACGATGTTGGACAATGTAGTAAATGTGGTACGCACCTATGCCCACTACCACGGCGTTGATTTAGTGGTGGTAAAGACATCAAAGAACGGTACAACAGACTGGAACGAGGTGAAACGCCTTGTGCTGGAAGGAGATGTTGCTGGCGTCATTGTGCCGTTGACCAACCGCTACGGCATTATTGAAGACCTCACTGGCGTAAGCGAATTTTGCCACGAACAAAAAACGCTCTTAGTGGTCAACAGCATTGCCTCTGTACTTGGTGTTTTAAAATCGCCAGGTGAATGGGGCGCAGACATCGCATGCGGCGACGCCCAAAGTTTGGGCATTCCGATGAGCTATGGCGGGCCATACATCGGATATCTCTGCACGAATAACGCATTGGTCAGAAAAATGCCAGGACGCCTTGTCGGAGAAACAACCGATGCACGCGGCAACCGCTGCTTTGTGCTGACCTTGCAAGCACGCGAACAACACATACGACGTGAGAAAGCCACCTCCAACATCTGTACGGCACAAGGCATGATGTGCCTGTATGTTGCTGCTTATCTTTCCATGATGGGAGAAAAAGGGTTGCGCGAAGTGAATGATATTTCTGCTGACGGCGCTCACCATTTGTGTGAGAAACTAACAAAGCTTTCTGTTTTTGAACCGGCCTTCCCCGAGCAGCCTTATTTAAATGAGTTTACGTTGAAGTATTCTGGCAAAAAACCTCTGGCCGAACTGCTTGAAGCACTGGCCCAAAATGGCATTCTTGCCGGCGTCGTTGCCGATGGACACGACGACATGCTGACGATTGCCGTTACGGAGAAACGCACACCTGCAGAGGTTGAGTACTATGTTTCTCTCATCAGTCAGCTGTTATAAAGCAAACAGCACCCTATACTTCATTTATAACCATTCATAAACAGTCTCTTATGAATAATATATATTACGGAAAACTCGTATTTGAACTTTCCAAGCCAGGAAGAACTGGCTATTCGTTATCCAAAAATCCGTGGGAACACACTTGCGATATTCCTGTTCATTTAAAACGGGAGAAAAAAGTTACGTTGCCGGAAGTTGACGAGCCAACGGTGGTGCGCCACTACACCAATATGTCGAACAACAATTTTGGCGTTGATACGGGATTCTATCCCTTGGGAAGCTGCACCATGAAGTATAACCCCAAAATCAACGAAGAGATGGCGGCACTTCCCGGATTCACACAGCTGCATCCGGCACAACCCGTCTCTACGACACAAGGTGCGCTGAAACTTTATTATGAAGAACAGAAAATCTTGTCTGAACTGACGGGACTGGAAGAATTCACTCTCAATCCTTATGCCGGAGCACACGGCGAATTGACGGGACTGATGGTCATTCGCGCCTACCATCAGTCGCGTGGAGATGATGCACGTAAGAAAATCATCGTTCCTGATTCTGCACACGGCACCAATCCCGCTTCAGCGGCCGTTTGTGGTCTGCAAATCGTTCAAGTGAAGAGCCTTCCCGACGGGACGATAGACGTTGACGACCTCAAGCCCTTGTTGGGACCAGACATCGCCGGCATGATGATGACCAATCCCAACACACTGGGGATTTTTGAACGCAGAATACCGGAAATCGCCAAGCTCGTCCACGACTGCGGTGGTTTGATGTATTACGACGGTGCCAACTTCAACCCGATTCTCGGAGTATGCCGTCCCGGAGATATGGGATTTGACGTGATGCACATCAATTTGCACAAAACGTTTGCCACGCCTCATGGTGGCGGTGGCCCAGGCAGCGGTCCGGTAGGTGCTCGCAAAGGCCTCGAAAAATTCCTGCCCAATCCGCGCGTCGTGAAAGACGAAAACGAAAAATACTCCTTGTTTTATTCCGACGAGGCCTTGGGGCAAATTTCATCTAACCTCAGCAATTATGCAATTCTGGTCAGAGCCTATGCCTATCTTCTTTCTTTGGGACAGGAGTTCGTTGCAGACGTCGGCAAACTGGCAGTTTTGAATGCCAACTATATCAAGGAACGCCTAAAGACATATTATGAGCTGCCCATTGAAGGACTTTGCAAACACGAATTCGTGTTTGATGGTTTGCGGGCAGAATATGGCGGTGAACATTCCGACCCACAGCATGTCACAACGCTTGATGTTGCCAAACGTCTCCTCGATTATGGTTTTCATGCTCCAACCATTTACTTCCCATTGCTTTTCCATGAAGCCATGATGATCGAACCGACAGAAACGGAAAGCAAAGAAACGCTCGATCATTTCATCGATGTCATGAAGGAGATTGCAATGGAAGCTAAAGACAATCCTCAAATGTTGAAAGAGGCTCCACACCACACGCCAATCGGCCGCCCCGATGACGTAAAGGCTGTGAAAGACGCCAAATTCGTTTTTACAGAGGATAAGTAAGTGTGTTACAAGACGATTGCGACATTAAAACTGGATATTCATGACTACATCAGATTTAATCATAATTGGTGCCGGTCCGGGCGGATATGAAACGGCTGTTGAAGCAGCCAAAGCCGGATTGACTGTAACACTGATAGAGGCGAAGCATTTGGGCGGCACCTGTCTGAACGAAGGGTGCATCCCCACAAAATGCCTGGCACACAATGCAGAGCACCTGCGTGAGGAGAAAGACACGCTTGACTTGACGAAGGTTGTTGAACACAAAAACAAAATTGTCAAACAGCTTGTTGATGGAATCGCCATGCTGATGAAGACGCCCGGCATCTCATTGGTTGAAGGAGAAGCCCGCTTTGTTGATGCCCACACAATACGCGTTGGCAACGAAGAATACCAGGCCAAAGACCTTATCATCGCCACGGGATCTGTGTCAAAATTCCTGCCCATAGAAGGAGCACACTCAGCCGGTGTTGTCACCTCAACGGAGATTCTCAACCTGACAACCGCACCTTCACGATTGTGCATCATAGGTGGAGGTGTCATCGGATTGGAATTTGCCTCCATTTTCAATCAATTTGGCAGTGAGGTAACTGTCGTGGAATTCTGCAAGGAAGTATTGCCGAATTTAGACAAAGACATGGCCAAGCGATTGCGTCTTTCACTTAAGAAAAAAGGCATCAACATATTGACAGACAGCGGAGTTAAGCGCATTGAGCATCTTGAAAATGACGCTTCCAAAGTTGTATATGAAAATAAGGGAAAGGAAGGAATCGTTGAGGCCGATGTGGTTTTAATGGCTGTCGGACGTATTGCGAGAACAGAAATTGTAGAAGACAACACCATTGGCATCACCTACGGAAAACGCGGCATTGAAGTGGATGAAAATATGCAGACTTCCGTTCCGCACATCTATGCCATCGGTGATGTCAACGGCCTTTGCCAATTGGCCCATGCCGCGACTTTCCAGGGGCGACGTGCACTCAACCACATTTTGGGACGCAAGGACAACATCCGTTTCGACCTGATACCATCGGCCGTATTCACCTCTCCACAATTGGCATCCGTCGGTTTGCGAGAAGAAGACGTAACCGAACACAAGCCACTGGTATATAAATCCTTCTATCGTGCCAACGGCAGGGCGCTATCCATGGATGCCGATGAAGGTTTTTTGAAAATTGTCTGCAACGAAGAAGGACGCGTGCTCGGTGTCCACATCATGGGCGAACAGGCTTCTGAACTCATTCATGAAGCAACAGTCTTGATGAATCTTGGCGGCACTATATCGCAGCTTGGCGACATCATTCATGCCCACCCAACGCTCTCAGAAATGTACAGGGCTGCAGTCTCTTAAACAAAGGCAGCCAAACAGACACTAAAAAAGGAATGGACGAGAAATTTGCGTTCTCGTCCATTCCTTTTTATTTTAGCAGATACTCAAAAAATAGGAGCATCATCAGCTTATATCAATTCTCACTTAATCATATCAGTACCCATATAAGGCTGCAAAGCCTTTGGTATCTTGATACCATCAGGAGTTTGGAAATCTTCAAGCAAAGCTGCAACGATACGCGGCAAAGCAAGAGCCGAACCGTTCAACGTGTGGCAGAGCTGGATAGATTTGTCACCCTTGCGGTAACGACACTGCAAACGGTTTGCTTGATAAGTATCGAAATTTGAAACAGAGCTGACCTCCAACCAACGTTTCTGCGCTTCGCTATAAACTTCAAAGTCATAGCATAATGCAGCCGTGAAGCTAATGTCACCACCGCAGAGACGCAAGATGCGGTATGGAAGTTCCAGTTTCTGAAGAAGGCCTTCCACGTGGTCAAGCATCTCCTGATGTGATTGTGCAGAATGCTCTGGCTTGTCAATGCGAACAATTTCTATTTTTGAGAACTCGTGCAAACGATTCAAGCCACGAACATCTTTTCCGTAGCTGCCAGCTTCACGACGGAAACACTCAGTATAAGCACAATTCTTGATAGGCAACTGGTCTTCAGAGAGGATGACGTCACGATAGATATTCGTGACAGGAACTTCAGCCGTCGGAATGAGGTAAAGATCGTCAAGATTGCAGTGATACATCTGTCCTTCTTTGTCCGGAAGCTGTCCAGTGCCATAGCCAGATGCTGCATTTACAACCGTTGGAGGCATAATCTCCGTATAACCTGCTGCGCGAGCTTCATCAAGGAAGAAATTAATCAAGGCACGCTGCAAACGAGCGCCCTGACCTATATATACTGGGAAACCGGCACCAGAAATTTTAACACCGAGGTCGAAGTCTATGAGGTTGTATTTCTTTGCCAATTCCCAGTGAGGCAACGGGTTCTCAGGGAGCACAGTGTCGTGTCCGCCTGTTTTGACAACGAGATTGTCTTCTGCACCATTTCCTTCAGGAACGATGTCGTATGGAACATTCGGAATGGTATAAAGCAACTGCTTGCGTTCCTCAATGGCATTCTTCATGTCTTCTTCGAGCACAACAGTCTGCTTTTTAATTTCAGCCACACGGGCTTTGGCAGCCTCTGCCTCTTCCTTTTTACCTTCTTTCATCAGCATGCCAATGCTTTTTGAAATGTTTTTCACTTCAGAAAGCAGGCTGTCGAGCTCCGACTGCGCAGCCTTGCGCTTATTGTCAAATTCAAGAACCTTTTCAATGGCTTCGCGAGCTCCGGCAAAATGTTTCTTTTCCAAACCGCGGATTACAGTTTCCTTGTCGTCTGTAATTTGTTTGATAGTCAACATGGCGAATATCTTTTTTATTGCGGCGCGCAGTCGCCGCCTGCCCATTGTGGACACTTGGCAACTCCGTTGTCGCAGATTCATTATAATTTACGTGGCAAAAGTACATATTTATTTTCAGATTTTACTACTTTTGCGTGTCGAATGTATATTAAAAAGCGACCTAAAACACACTGATTCAAGAATCCGCGTGTTTCGCAATATGAAATACACCCACTTATTGACATCAACATCAGCAACAAAATATAATCCGAATAAAACATGAACACCGAGAATGCCGAAACCGACAAGTTTCAAGAAGAAGCCATTGCGCCAATGCATACGGCGGAACATTTGCTCAACCGAACAATGGTAAACAAATTCAGATGTGAGCGATCGCGTAACGCGCACATAGAACGTAAGAAAAGCAAAATCACCTACATCCTGCCTATTTGCCCTTCCGAAACAGAACTGGAGGAAGTAGTGGCAACAATGAACCAACTGATAAAAGACGACCTGCCCGTTGTTGACGAATATTGCGACAAAAACAATTTGCCAGATGGCGTTTCCTTAGACCGACTGCCAGCAGACGCGGCATGCGATTCAAAAATTCGCCTGGTGCGCATCGGCGACTATGACATCTGTCCTTGCATCGGTCTGCACGTCAGCCACACTGGAGCCTTAGGGCAATTCATATTGCTCGGTACAAACTGGGATGAAGAGAAACACACGTTTAGAATCCGTTTTAAACTCAATGCCATGAAATAAAAAGAATCTCTGCGCCATATAAAAAAAGATGACCCACCATAGGCCCCATCCTCAAAAAAATGCAGGATTCTCATAATCGTTTGTAATCCTACGTTTGTAGAAAATAAAAAAGGAAAGACTTGACATCTTTCCTTTTTGTTGCGGAGGCTCGACTCGAACGAACGACCTCCAGGTTATGAGCCTGGCGAGCTACCAACTGCTCCACTCCGCGATGTAGTGTTTGTTTCTTGTTTGCGAGTGCAAAGTTAGCACTTTATTACCAATCAACCAAATATATTCCCATATTTTTTCAAACAAAACATCAATATTATTACCGACGAATTGCACAGTCATCTAATATTCAGGCGATTACTATCAATTCTTTTGTGAAACTTTTTTTCAAAAACCTCATTTCTCCTCAAACATCAATATTGCCCAAAAGATTAAAACAGCCTTACTACGACCATGAAATCAATGCAACATCCACATCATTAGCATATCCACCGCTAAAGGCGGGCACCTCCAATCATCAAGAAAACACACCCCTATTATTATACGTATGTAGATGACCGAAAAATTCAGTACATTATCGCATTATCCTTTAATTTGAAACGCAACGCAGAACATCATACTTGTCAGAATACAACGTTCCCATCGCTAATAGAATCTGCCACGCCTCTCGTGCTAGCAGGCACAAGCCCACATTGATACAAAAAAAGTGGAAGCCATAAACATACATTTGCAACATACACAGAGAGTTTTAAACCTTAACAAGGCCAAAATCACACCAAAAGCCACATAAAACAGCCATCTCATAGGCAATTCGCAAAAATATTTTATTCAGAGATGGTTGTTTTATAAAAAAAATGTACCTTTGCATCGAATATATACACTAAATATTATTACTTCGACGGCAATTCGCAAAGGCAGTAATGCCAAAGACGGATTTCTAAATAGAAAAAAATTGTTTAACTTAATATTATAATTATGAGAAAGTTATTATTAACACTCGCTGTTCTCGGTCTGTCAACAGCAGCTATGGCTCAGGAAACAGAAGTTCCTACCCACAAGTACAGTGTTGCAACAAACTCATTTTGGGCAAACTGGTATGTTTCTGCAGGTGCAGAATATAACGCAGCCTACACCTCACAGGAACAGGGTGTAAGCAAGAATCCATTTAGCACAAAGCGTGGCGTTGCTGGTTTTAACGTAGCCGTTGGCAAATGGTTCACCCCGGGTATCGGTCTCCGCACCAAGTTCCAAGGTCTTTGGGGCAAGCAGGTCAACACAGAAACCGACCACCACACATATAACTATTGGGCCATTCACGAAGATGTGACTTTCAACCTTTCAAATCTTCTCTGCGGCTACAATGAAAAGCGCGTTTGGAACTTCATTCCTTACGTTGGTATCGGTGTGGGTCGCAACATGTCTGACAACACCTACGACATCGTTTACGCTGCCGGCTTGCTCAACAACTTCCGTGTAAACAAGCGCGTTCAGATTTTCGCTGATTTGAACGTAAACGCAGTTGAAGGTTCCTTCGATGGTGCTAAACCAGACAGCTGGTCAGGTTTCCAAAAGAACAAGAACCGTCACTGGGACAAGCAGTTTGGTGTAAGCGTAGGCGTTACTTACAACCTCGGCAAGTGCACATGGGAAAAGGCTCCAGATGTTGATGCCTTGATGGCAATGAATAAGGAACAGATGGACGCACTTCAGTCATCTCTGAAGGAACAGCAGGATGAAAACGCACGCCTGCGCGATCTCCTCGCCCAGCAGAAGGCCAACTCTAACGTTCAGTCAGATATCAAGGAACAGTTTGTTGCAACTTCTCAGTCTGTATTCTTCAACATCGGTTCTTCTCGCATCGCCAGCCGCAAAGATTTGGTTAACGTGAAGGAAGTTGCTGAATATGCCAAGGCAAACAACCGCAAGATTGTTGTTACTGGTTATGCAGATAGCAAGACAGGTAGCAAGGCATACAACCAGAGCCTCTCTGAAAAGCGTGCTCAGGTCGTTGCTAACGAACTCGTTAAAATGGGTGTAAACCGCGACAACATTGTTGTTGAAGGCAAGGGTGGTGTTGACACAATCTCTCCATTCTCTTACAACCGCCGTGCCACTGTGAAAATCCAGTAATGGCGCTTACATTACGCAACAAAAAGCGTAAACAAAACAAGATGACATTATAATGAGAATCACGTCATTCTCATCCTAACCAAGTAGGAGATAAACACCAATCACAGGTGTTTATCTCCTACTCTCTTTTTATGCCGACATGCAGCATTAAATAACATATCATGATTTTGTTGAGAATCTCGACAAACCCCTTGCCTGCCCACGCTTTCTCATTGACATTATAGAAAAAAGATCCATTTTAGACAACCAAAACTACTACGACAACGACTAAGACTTGTCAGCGCACACGGGACGAGACACGATCGCACACGGGACGAGAGACGATCGCATCTGGGACGAGAGACGCAAGCACCTGGGACAACGCACAAGTGAACACGGGATGACATTCGCTGACAAGCATAGGTAACAAAACAAATATAGATTTCAAGATGGAAGTACCATCAATAATAAATAAAACGGTTATTAATAAATACATAAGGCGTATTTATCTAAAGACAAAAGGCATCAAAAAAATAACTTAGCAGGCGGAACAATCTGTTCATTCGCAATGAAAGACTGTTCCGCCTGCTTTAGCTCATAAAAATAAAGGTCAAATCAATATACTTACACCCTTTATTCGTTTTGACATTCATAAAACCTACTGATTCGAGGCTCGAAACAAGTCACAAATACAGCAGAAACGCTATGATTATTTTAAAGCTTGTTCATGAACCCCGGCAACAGCACGCCCGCTTGGGTCATTTAGATGAAGAAAAGATTCGTCCCATTGAAGGGCCTCCGCAGAAGAACAAGCCACACTTGGTACACTCGGTACGGTTTTGGCCGCGCTCTTGCTCGGGAAATATTCCTCAAATATAGAACGATAGTAGTATTCCTCCTTACTCAAAGGAGGGTTAATGGGAAAACGTTCTGAAGCTTTCGACATATCCTCATCAGACACCGCAACTGCAGTGACCTGCTTTAAAGTGTCAATCCAGCTATATCCTACGCCGTCGCTAAACTGCTCTTTTTGACGCCAGAGAACATCTTCTGGCAACATATCTGAAAACGCTTCGCGAACGATTTTCTTTTCAATGGTTGTTCCCGAACACATCTTGTCTATCGGGTTGCAATTCATGGCAACGTCGAGAAATTCTTTATCCAAGAATGGCACACGCCCTTCAACGCCCCATGCGCTCAACGACTTGTTTGCTCTCAGACAGTCGTAGAGATAGAGCTTTGAAAGTTTCCTCACTGTTTCCTCATGGAAAGCCTTTGGAGACGGGGCTTTATGAAAATAAAGATATCCACCAAATATCTCATCGGCCCCTTCGCCGCTGAGCACCATTTTAATCCCCATGGATTTTATGACACGTGCCAATAAATACATGGGTGTAGATGCTCTCACGGTGGTCACATCGTAGGTTTCAATGAAATAGATGACATCACGCACAGCATCAAGTCCTTCCTCAATCGTATAATTAATCTCATGATGTATAGTGCCTATATGTTTCGCCACCTCACGTGCCTTGTCCAAGTCTGGAGCCCCCTTCAAGCCAACGGCGAAAGAATGTAGCTGCGGCCACCACGCATCCTCCCGACTCTCCGTTTCAACACGCTTTGAAGCGTACTTTTTGGCGATAGCGGAAATAACGGAACTGTCAAGACCACCAGAGAGAAGCGCACCGTAAGGAACGTCGCTCATGAGTTGCCGTTTGACAGCAGCCTCCAAAGCTTCACGAATTTGAGAGGAAGACACATGATTGTCTTTGACATTATCGTAACTTTCCCAATCACGTCTATACCATTTTTTCTGCACTCCCTCGCTTCCAAGATAATAGTGGCCAGGAAGAAACACTTCATAATCATCGCAAAAGCCCTCCAGCGCTTTCAATTCACTTGCCACATACACCTTGCCTTCTTTATCCTTTCCAATGTAAAGAGGGATAACACCGATGGGATCGCGCGCAATCAAAAAATCATCTTTCTCCTCATCGTAGAGCGCAAAAGCAAAAATGCCATTAAGATCCTCAAGAAAATGAATGCCTTTGTGCCTGTATAGCGCCAATATTACCTCACAGTCGGATTCGGTTTGAAATTCATATCCCTTTTCCTTCATGGTCCTACGTATGTCCTGGTGATTATAGACTTCGCCATTAACAGCAAGCACTTGTTTTCGATCTGGTGAAAACAAAGGTTGCTTTCCGCTATGAGGGTCTACAATTGAAAGACGCTCATGGCAGAGTATGGCGCTCCCGCCACAGTAGATTCCGCTCCAATCCGGTCCTCTATGACGGATTTTTTTACTCATTCCAAGAGCCTTTTCACGCAGTTCCTTTGTCTGTACTTTTACATTGAATATTCCAACGATTCCACACATAATGTCAGTTATTTTTATTATTACATTACTTTTGTCTTTTGCTATAACCAATTATATAACATAATGCAAAGTTATAATATTATTTCCTTACAAAAAGAAAGACATCCAAATAAATTTTTATCAGTTTGTTTATTTTACACTTCGACACTATTAAAATGTCATTTATATCATAATACATATACTTTTTAAAAAGAAAAGACCAACAGATTTTCAACAAACCTCGAAGTTTCGACGTAAGAAATTTCGCCCTTTCTCTGATAGTCAATGAGCAATGAACATATCTCCCGAAAAGGAAAAATGCCAGGTTGCGCACCATTGTTTATGCCAACTTCACAGACTATCTGAAAAAGATTTAAGCACGAGACTAAGTCTTCAGACCATAAAAATCACGGCTTTGAAAAAAAAGTAGGCAAAGTATTTTGCCAATAAAATATTATTCACTACCTTTGCATCGCATTTGAGAAAAAACAATGTATCGCCGAAATAGCTCAGTTGGTAGAGCAATTCATTCGTAATGAATAGGTCGCCGGTTCGAGTCCGGCTTTCGGCTCAAAAGAATTGGAAGAACATATCAATAAGATATGTTCTTTTTTTGTTTATAGACGCATCGAATCTGGGAAGGAAAATTTCTTGCTACGCATTTCACGGCAGAACACCGCAAATTTGG
>UMGH01007209.1_pt1 | contig 11104 bp, 9 predicted proteins | sample 1965231 | NCBI WGS metagenome assembly UMGH01 (sample SAMEA4836068, study PRJEB28245) | human gut metagenome | biome: gut microbiome; material: fecal sample | place: Denmark | collected 2008 | reverse complement strand
CGGCAGGACAGCCGGGCCTGCACTGAAATTGTACACTCTGGACATTTTTACCTCTCATTCCGCCGCCTGTGCGGCACTTGAATTTTCTAAAAAGCCGATCTGCCCGTTCTTACCAAACATGTGTTTTTGTGATACGGACATTTGGATTAAAAAAAATGATATCGAATACCGCTCATGCCTGAATAAAAATACGGATACCGACCTTTCGGTCTATTGTACCCGTATTTTTCGCTTTAGTCAACTACTACGTTAATTTATTTGCTTGCAAGGTCATCCCCATCGAAAACCTCGCTGATCGCTGCACCCGCCGGAACCATCGGAAATACCTTATCGTCTTCAGGAATTCTGCAGTCGATGACAACCGGCTTCTGAAGTGCGATTGCCTTTTCAATTGCCGGAGCAACCTCCTCCTTCGCGGTGACGCGGATTGCCGCGCATCCCAATCCTTCTGCTACCTTGCAGTAATCCACTGCATCCTCCAGAACCGTCTGGGAATAGCGTTTTCCATAAAAGAGCGTCTGCCACTGGCGCACCATGCCCAGAACATGATTGTTGATGATGATCTGGATGATCGGAATCTGATATCTGCTGGCTGTTGCAAGCTCAATCAGGTTCATACGGAAGCATCCGTCTCCGCCGATATTAACGCAGATTTTATCCGGGCAGCCTGTTTTCGCGCCGATGCATGCCCCGATACCGTAGCCCATCGTGCCAAGACCGCCGGAGGACAAAAACGTGCGGGGCTTCGTATAATGATAATACTGCGCCGCCCACATCTGATGCTGTCCGACGTCGGTTGTGATAATCGCATTGCCTTTCGTAATGCGATCTAATTCTTCTATAATATAAGGGCAGCTCAACTGGCTGTCGTCATATTTGAGCGGATACTTTTCTTTTAATTCCAGAATATGCGCCGTCCACTCCGGATGATGCATCTGTTCCATCCGTGCAATCAGCTTTGTCAAAACATCCTTCAGATCTCCGACAATGGACACGTCCGCATGGATATTTTTATTGATCTCAGCAGCATCAATATCGATATGCAGGATCTTTGCATTCTTTGCAAATAAGGATGCATTGCCGATGACACGGTCAGAAAATCTCGCGCCCAGTGCAACCAAAAGGTCACATTCGCTCACTCCGAGGTTGGAGGTCTTTGTGCCGTGCATACCGATCATACCGGTATAGAGCGGATCGTAACCGTCATATGCCCCTTTTCCCATCAGGGTATCACAGACCGGAGAATCCAGTTTTTTGGCAAAGGCACGCACCTCTTCTGAAGCGCCAGAAAGAATTGCTCCACCGCCCAGATAAATATAGGGTTTTTTCGCCTTGGAAATCACTTCCAGCGCGGCATCTAAATCTTCCTGCGTGTAATGTCCGGCACGTTCAACTGATTCCGGCTCTTTGGGTGTATATTCACAGCTTGCTGCCGTTACATCTTTGGTGATATCTACCAGCACCGGTCCGGGTCTTCCGGATTTTGCAATGTGAAATGCCTTGCGCAGCGTGTCTGCCAGAATATTGACATCTTTTACAATGTAACCGTGTTTGGTGATCGGCATCGTCACGCCTGCGATATCGACCTCCTGGAAGGAATCTTTTCCCAGAAGCGGAAGCGTCACATTACAGGTAATCGCTACCATCGGGACGGAATCCATGTACGCGGTCGCAATGCCGGTAACCAGATTCGTCGCGCCGGGACCACTGGTCGCCATACACACACCGACTTTTCCGGTTGCACGCGCATAGCCATCTGCTGCATGTGCGGCACCCTGTTCATGAGATGTCAGCACATGGAAAATCTCATCGCTATGCTTGTATAACGCATCATATACATTCAAAATGGAGCCGCCCGGATATCCGAATACAACATCCACGCCCTGTTCTTTTAAACACTCTATGACGATTTCAGCACCTGTACGAACCATATCGTCCTCCCCTTTTTATCCTTATTTCTTAATTTCGAGTACAGCGCCTCTGTTTCCGCTGGTTACCATTTCCCGGTAACGTGCCAGATATCCGGTGGTTACCTTCGGCTCTCTGGGCTGCCATTTTGCCCTTCTCTCTGCCAGCACTTCATCAGAGACCTTCATATCCAGACGATTTTCCGGAATATTGATGCTGATAATATCGCCCTCTTCTACCAGCGCGATGGGACCGCCGACAGCAGCCTCCGGGGAAACATGACCAATCGACGCACCTCTGGATGCGCCGGAGAAACGACCGTCCGTAATCAGCGCAACACTGGAACCAAGACCCATACCTGCGATTGCAGAAGTCGGATTCAGCATTTCTCTCATGCCGGGGCCGCCTTTGGGTCCCTCGTAACGGATCACAACGACATCGCCGGGAACAATCTTGCCGCCCTTGATTGCAGCAATCGCGTCCTCTTCGCAGTCAAATACCCTTGCAGGGCCTTCATGAACCATCATTTCCGGTACAACAGCGCTTCTCTTTACAACACCGGTATCCGGAGCCAGGTTGCCTTTGAGTACAGCGATACCGCCTGTCTCAGAATAGGGATTTTCAATCGGACGAATCACTTCGGGATTGCGGTTTACACAGGCTTCGATATTTTCGCCGACGGTCTTTCCGGTTACCGTCATCAGGTCTGTCTTTAACAGTCCCTTCTTATTTAATTCATTCATAACTGCGTATACGCCGCCAGCCTCATTTAAGTCTTCAATGTAGGTCGGACCTGCAGGTGCCAGATGACACAGGTTCGGTGTATGGGAAGAAATTTCATTTGCGATTTCCATGTTCAGCTCTACGCCTGCCTCATGTGCGATTGCAGGAAGATGCAGCATGGAGTTTGTAGAACAGCCGAGCGCCATATCGACGGTCAGGGCGTTTAAGAACGCATCCTTTGTCATGATGTCGCGGGGCTTGATATCCTTGCGAACCAGCTCCATAATCTGCATACCGGCATGCTTTGCCAGCTGGATACGTGCAGAATATACTGCCGGAATTGTGCCGTTGCCCTTTAAGCCCATGCCCAGCGCCTCTGTCAGACAGTTCATGGAGTTTGCGGTGTACATACCGGAACAGGAACCGCAGGTCGGACATACTTTTTCTTCGTATTCCTGCAGCTCTTCCAGCGACATGGTGCCTGCTGCCACGGAGCCTACTGCTTCAAACATAGAAGATAAGCTTCTCTTTCTGCCGTGCAGATGTCCTGCCAGCATTGGACCGCCGGAAACAAAAATCGTCGGGATATTCAGTCTTGCCGCTGCCATCAAAAGACCGGGCACATTTTTATCACAGTTAGGGATACATACCAGACCATCGAACTGATGTGCCATCGCCATACACTCGGTGCTGTCGCAGATCAGGTCTCTGGTTACGAGGGAATATTTCATGCCGACATGTCCCATCGCGATACCATCGCAGACTGCGATTGCCGGGAATACAACCGGGGTGCCTCCAGCCATCGCGACGCCGAGCTTGACCGCCTCTGTAATTTTATCCAGGTTCATATGTCCGGGCACGATTTCGTTATAGGAGTTTACGATACCGATCAGCGGTCTGTTCTTTTCCTCCTCTGTCATTCCCAGTGCATTCATCAGACTTCTGTGCGGTGCCTGCTGGACGCCTTTTGTTACATTATCACTTCTCATTTGTTCGTTCCTCGCATTCTGTTGTCAAAAATCAAATCCGCTCTGCAAGCAGATCGCCCATCTTGCTGCATCCAACTAATGTACACCCTACGTCCATAATATCTCCGGTGCGGTAGCCCTCTGCCAGAACCTTGCGAACCGCTTCTTCCACTGCTTCTGCCTCTTTATCCAGATCAAAGGTATAACGCAGCATCATGGCAGCGCTCAGCACAGTTGCAATGGGATTTGCGAGATCTTTGCCCGCGATATCCGGCGCACTGCCGTGACTGGGTTCATATAAGCCGAACTTTGTATCGTTTAAGCTTGCGGAAGACAGCATACCGATCGAGCCGGTCACCATGCTCGCTTCATCCGAAAGAATATCGCCAAACATATTTTCGGTCAGGATCACATCGAACTGCGCCGGATCTTTGACCAGCTGCATCGCACAGTTGTCCACGAGCATATGAGACAGCTCCACATCAGGATAATCCTTTGCCACCTCTTCCACCACGCTTCTCCACAGTCTCGAGGAATCCAGCACGTTTGCCTTGTCCACGCTCGTCACTTTGCCTTTTCTCTTGCGCGCTACATCAAACGCCTTGATCGCGATTCGGCGGATTTCCTCTTCGGTGTAGGTCAGGGTATCGACTGCCTTGCGCACGCCGTTTTCTGTCGTCGTATGGCGCTCGCCAAAATACAGACCGCCGGTCAGCTCTCTCATAATCAGCATGTCAAAGCCTGCCTGGCTAATTTCTTCTTTTAACGGGCACGCGCCTGCAAGCTGCGGATACAAATAAGCCGGTCTTAAATTTGCAAATAAGTTGAGTGCTTTGCGGATCTTCAACAGACCTGCTTCCGGACGCTTTTCCGGAGGGAGCTTGTACCAGGGGGAGGTGTTGGTATCTCCGCCGATCGAACCCATCAGAACCGCATCTGCCGCCTTCGCTGTCGCAATCGCCTCATCTGTCAGCGGTACGCCGTGCACATCAATCGATGCACCGCCCATCAAAATCTCCTTGCGCTCTATTTCATGGCCGAATTTCTTTGCCACCTGATCCAGTACTTTATTCGCCTGTGCTACAATTTCCGGTCCGATTCCATCGCCCGGAATACATGCAATCTGTAATTTCATCGAGCTGTTCCTCCAATACTGCGCCCAATTGTAATTGAGCTGTTCTTTCTAAGTTTAACGTAACACTGTATATTTTTCAATAAAAACAGGAAAAAAGCCATATCGGTTTGATATGGCTTTTATAACTTGAAGGAATGAATTTCGTGTTTTCCATTCTTTTCGGATATAGGTTTACTGCTTTCGTGCGGCGGTTTTCTCGCCAGGCGCTTTCTCATCATGATACAGCACCCATGAAATCACGAAGCTGACCACAAACGCTACCGCAATCACAAGGGTATATTGCAGCGTATCATCCGTCGTAATCAGATATCCGAACAGTCCGGTTACGCCATAAGCTGTCGCTCCGATGCCTGTCCATCCGGCAATCAGTGCACCGCAGGCCCCTCCGATCATTCCTGCCACAAACGGTTTCATGTAACGGATATTGACACCAAAAATTGCAGGCTCGGTGATGCCTAAAAATGCGGACAGCGAAGACGGCAGCGCAAGGGCCTTTACCTTGCTGTTTTTGGTTTTTAATGCCAGAGCAAGCGCCGCTGCACCCTGACCGACATTGGCTGCCGGCGCAATTGGCATCCACGTATTTAATCCGCTTTTTGAAATCAGTCCCGCTTCCAGCGCGCTATACATATGATGTACACCCGCTACAACCGTCGGCGCATAGACCGCGCCGCACAGTGCCGCACCGATTCCAAAGGGAAGCGTAATCAGCCACTGAGCGCCTTCCAGTACGCCGTTTTCCACCCAGGAAAAAACAGGTCCGAAAATTGTCAGGGTCAAATACCCCGTTACAAGCACCGTCACAAGCGGTGTCACAAACAGGTCGATAATTTCCGGAACGATCTTGTGCAGTTTCTTTTCCAGCATGCTCATAAACCATACTGCGATCACAACCGGAATGACATGTCCCTGATAGCCGACAAGCTCGATCTGATATAACCCGAACCATGCATTCAATTTAGGAATACTTTCTGCATCTACAACACTCCATGCATTCATCAAATCCGGATGAATCATGATCATACCGATAACTGCACCAAGATACAGATTTCCGCCAAATACCTTTGCCGCGCTGATCGCGATCAGGATCGGCAGAAAAACAAATGCCGCATTCGAAAACAGGTGAAGGATCGTATATGTACCGGACTGCTCCATTGCAGGATAAACCTCACAAAGTCCTTCCAGAATCCCCACCAGCAGACCGCTCGCTACGATCGCCGGAATGATCGGAATAAATACATCTCCCAATGTCTTTACTGCACGCCTCCAAAGGCTCGTCTTTGTGCTTGCTGCCTGTCGGACTTCTTCCCTGGAAAATGCGCTGATGCCCGCGATCTGGATAAATTCGTCGTAAACCTTGTTGACCGTTCCTGTCCCGAAAATAATCTGCAGCTGTCCGGACGCGAAAAAGACTCCCTTCACACCGTCGATTGCTTCGATTGCTTCCTTGCTGCACTTGTCATTGTCTCCGATGACCAGACGCAGTCGCGTCGCACAGTGCTCAGCGCTGATGATATTTTTCCTGCCTCCTATGTTGTCACAGATCTGCTGTGCTGTTTTCCTGTAATCCATGGTAACCCCCGCCCTCTGTTTTCACGACATTTTGTAAATTCACGTTTTCGCCAAAAAGAGTATACATCTTTTCAGGCAACTTATACAAGCAGCTCCGACAATCCTTTTTTTAGATTGCCGGAGCTGTCTCTACGTCTTTATGAAATTGAAATCACTCCTCTTCGTCTACAGATTTTGTTTCTGCAACTGTTTCTTCCAAAGTGCTTTGCGCAACATTCTCCCGGATTTTGATATCGCCGTTTTCTGCGGATACCCGGATGACAGCACTGCCGGGTGCCTGTTTTCTGTACTCTGCTGCGTCTCCGTTCTCATTTTCCATCATCTCATATCCCGAAAAATGAATTTCACCATATTCTGTGCGAAGATCATATCCATATGCATCCGCCTTCTGCATTTCGTATATGTTCGTATCCCCGTAACTGTTTTTTACGTCCAGCGTGCCCTGCGTTCCTGCAAAAACAGTTACCGAACCATTCTCCGCTTCCAAAGACGCCTGTGTGCTTTCGATACAGCCAATGTTCAGATCTCCATACAGACCGGTGATCTCTACCTTATTACCGGTCAGATTTCCGGTCTTGATGTCACCGTCTTCGTCGTAAATACTCAGGTCAATTCCGTTCCAGTCCTCCATTTTAATCTCACCATAGCTCGTCTTTACAGAAAGCTTCTCTGCAGAAAGATTCGCTGCAAGATCGATATCCCACGGTGCATCGACCGAAACCTCTTTCAACCTGGCACCCTTCGGCACTGTGATTTTCACATAAGGATCATCCTGCCGCCGTTCTCCTTCTTCTCCCCAGAGCCGGAAATACCACCGATTTCCTTCCTGCGTTTCCCCGAAATCGCCTTCTTTCACTATGAGTGTTCCATTCTCCACCTGGCACACCGGTTCTTCCCGATCGCCTGCCAGAAGATATTCAACACTATAAGAATCGCCTTCCTCCAAAGAAAACTCTCCGTATTTCAGATCCACCTCAATTTTTTCAAACGCTGCCAGCTGCTTCTGTCCGGCATAATCCTGTACCGTCTCCGGGCAGGCTGTTGTCTCTTTCAAATGAATTCCTTCGTTATCCAGATAAAACACCGGGCTTCCTCCCATCGCAATCCCAATGCCAATACAGATGCCGCCTGCTGCCAACAGACCTGTCGAGATCAGAAGCGTCTTTTTCAATGTTTTATTTTTCATCGCTGTCCGTCTCCTTTCTCTCCAGCAGGTGAAATCCGTTGCTGTCCGTTTCAGCAGCAGATGTGCCCGTCATCTGTTCGCCGGGCGCTGCCTCAGGTTCCGGCTCTGCGCTGCCGGCTTTTTTCTTTCCGCCAGCCTTGCTGCGGATCCATAAAATTCCTTTCCAGATCAGCCACACCAGTCCGATCAGCAATGCTGTGCCCAGGATTGCTGAGCCTGTCATCATAAAGCCGCTGCCCAGAATCGCAAAGCCGCTGCCAACCGCATGAAACATCGAAACAATTCCTGTCCCGATGAAAAACAGTCCGCCCAGAAGCAGTGCTGCCAGCACAAGGATCATTCCGATGCCGCAGGCTGCACTGCAGGCCAACAGACCGAGCACGCAGGCACCCAGTGCTACTGCAATGCCGACTACAGCGGCAAGCAGTCCGAGCCCTACCGGGACCACCACCGGCAGGGCACATAATCCGAGGAGGATCACCAGCACGATCTGCCAGGGCTTCCAGTTTGATTTTTGCTGTGTTACAGATTGTTTTGTTTTTGTTTCGTTCATTGCTATTCCTCGCTTTCTCTTTCTGAGTACAAGCATACCGACACAACAAAAAAAGCTCCCGCAAAAACTGTGGAAGCTTTTCCAAAACAATTCTTAAATTTTTCTAAATCGCAGTTTAGCGCGTCGTCCCTCTCTCCTCTGTACGAAAACCCATTTTAATTTCTTTTCCCGCAGGATTTCCATTCATCAGCTCCAGCAAAAGCCGCGCCGCCTCCTGTCCGCTGGTCTGGTAAAAAAAGTGCACGCTGGAAAGCTTCGGCGCAACGATCCGCCCGGAAACCGTGTCGCCCACGCCGGAAATCGCAACCTGCTGCGGAATCCGGATCTGATGCTCCTGCAGCCAGCCAAGCGCGCCGAGCGCTACAGAATCCGTTGCCCCAAATACTGCATCAATCTCCGGATGCCGCTCCCATAAGCGTCCCATTGCCTCATAGCCGTCCTCAACAGAAAAAGCACTTTCCTCATAAAAGCTGTTGTCCCAGTCTATTTCCTTTTCTTCCAGAACATCCAAAAATCCACGGAAACGTTCTTCCCCGGCTGCATGATCTCGCTTCGTCACACCAAGACACGCCGGATGCTTCGCATCCTTTAACATCATACGCGCGGATTCCTTTGCTGCAAGATAATCATCCTGATAGACGCAGCTGTAGCCTTCCAGCTTCTGTCCCAGCACCACGACCGGAACCTGCAGCGCGCGCAGTGCACGCTTGTGCGCCGGTGTGAAAATCGTCCCGATCAGGATAATCCCGTCCACCTGATTTTCGGAAAAGAGCTTTAAATACTCCACTTCCTCGCGTTCCTGGTTTTCCGTGTTTGCCAAAAGCAGCCAGAAGCCCGCCTGCTTTAACTCCTTGCTGATCCCGGAGACCATCCCGCTGATGGATTCGGAATTGATCTTCGGGATAATCACACCGATCTGCTTCGTCTTTTTGGTACGCAGCATCTGTGCCTGCGCAGACGGTTTATAACCGGTCTCCTCGATCACCCTGCGGATCTGCTCCCGCTTTTCTGCACTGACATAGCCATCGTTAAAGTAACGGGAAACGGTGGCCCGGGAGACATTTGCCAACTTTGCAATTTCATTTATGTTCATTTCAAAAAATCCATCCTCAATCTCTGCAGCATTTTTCTTTTGTGAGATTGATCTCAGTATAACATTCCGTCTGAAAATCTGCAAGCAGAATACAGCGCCTTATCCCAACACCTCCCGGTATACGCGCAGCACATTTTCTCCCATGACCTTATCACGCTGTCTGGCGGTAAGCCCTGCCTTTGCAAGCGCATCCTCCAGAACCGGCATTGCGTCTGCGCCCGGGAGCTCTGCATGGGTCCGAATTCCGTCAAAATCGCTGCCCAGTCCCAGGCAGTCCTCTCCGCCGACTTTTATGATATGTGCCGCATGGCGTGCCACGTCTGCAGCTGTGCCCGGATAGTCCTTTTTGGCATTTAAAAAGGACGGACAGAAGTTCAGTCCGGTCACACCGCCTTTTTCTGCCAGCAAACAGATCATGTCGTCCGTTAAATTGCGCACCGCCGGACAGATTGCGCGGGCATCGGAATGGCTTGCGACAAAGGGACGCTTCGCATGGGACGCCACGTCATAAAAGCCCGCATCCGACAGATGGGACACATCCACGATCATTCCGAGCCGCTCCATCTCTTCCAGAAATAAAAATCCGAACTCTGTCAGCCCATCCTTCGTGTTCGGAACCGTCCTATCCGGCTTGCCATCCCCGGAAATGGCAAAATTCGGGAAACCGATCTCGTTTGGAAAATTCCAGGTCAGCGTCAACATTCGGACACCTCTGTCATAAAATTCCCGCAGCTTTTCCAGGCTGCCCTGACACACCGCGCCCTCTTCGATTGTCAAAAGCGCGCTTATGCGCCCGTTTTTCTGATTTTCCAAAATGTCGTTATAGCATCTGACCTGACCAATCTGCTCCGGAAACAGTGCCATCTGCCGATCAAAGCAGTCCGCCAGTGTCAGCGCCTGCTGATATGGATCTTCACAATTTTCTGTACAGACGAACAGTGCAAAATTCTGAAGCAGGTAATCCCCCTGTTTCATCTTATCCAGACGAATATGCAGTCTGTTGTCCTGCAGTGTCCACCCTTTTTCTTTGTTTTCATAAAGTGCTGCGATCGTGTCGCAGTGCATATCAACAACTTTCATAAAATCCTCCATTCCGCAGGCGCTTTGTGCCGAAGGTGTCGTAAGGAAAACGTCCAGTTCGGTTCTGCGATCCCAGCTGCTTTGTGATGCCTGCGTCACAAATCGCTGTGTGACGAAAAAACCGGAACACACGTCCTGTGAGCCTATCACATGCGCATATTCCGGTTCTTTTATCTGTCTCAAAATTCGTCTTATTTCTTCTTTGTATCTGCAGGTGCTTCTGCATCAGCCTTTTCCACCTGTACGATCGCGCTCTTCTGCATCGGAATACGGCAGTTTTTGTTGTTGCCGAACTCAACGATAACGGTATCATCTGTGATGTCGATGATGATTCCGTAGAAGCCGCTGGTGGTCAGGACACAATCTCCGATCTCCAGAGTAGAAAGCATTGCGCTGGTCTTCTTCTGCTCTTTCTTCTGCGGACGATACAGTACGAAGTAGAAAAATACACCAAAAACTACCACATACATTAAAATAAGCGGAATCATGCTGCCTGCGCTTGCTGACTCAGATGCTGTCAGTAAAATACTCATTTTCTATATTCCTCCTGGTTTATAAAGTAAAACCCTGCCCTGCAGGATTCTCCATGCCCGGTCTCTTTACCGTAGCCTATTTTCCATCATACACAATTCTTTGCATGCCGTCAAGTTTTCGCTTCTTATACGCTGCAAATTCTCCCTTATCCAGCGCATCCCGGATTTCTGTCATCATCGTATTATAGAAATACAGGTTGTGCATGACGCACAGGCGCATGCCCAGCATCTCTTTTGCTTTTAACAGGTGACGGATATAGGCTCTGGAATACCGTCTGCAGACAGGGCATTGACACCCTGGCTCGATGGGCTGCATATCCAGCTCATACTGCGCGTTGAACAGATTAATCTTG
>UMGH01033509.1_pt1 | contig 11130 bp, 7 predicted proteins | sample 1965231 | NCBI WGS metagenome assembly UMGH01 (sample SAMEA4836068, study PRJEB28245) | human gut metagenome | biome: gut microbiome; material: fecal sample | place: Denmark | collected 2008 | reverse complement strand
CCACAGTGTCGCTTCATCATGTCTTTAACAGCAAAATGGCAACAGTTAAACACAGAATCTATGTTAGTGTTACATATCCTGTGCCACTCATTTTCGCCCATATCCTGGAAAAGCCCGACAACAGATATTCCGGCATTGTTGATAAGCACATCAACCTGGCTGAAACGCTGAAGGCACATGTCAAACATTTTCTGTACATCACTGTAATTTCCCATATCGCCTATAAATGTTTCACAGACACTGCCTTTTTCCTCAATAATGGATCTGACTTCATTTAGCTTATCCACATTATTCACACAGTTGATAACAATATTAGTGCCTTTTCCGGCAAGTTCTATTGCAATTGCTTTTCCGATTCCACGGGAAGCACCAGTTATAACTATAGTTTTTTTCATGATAATATGCCTCACTTAATAAAATGTAATTTCAATAATATCGTTATTATAATACAGGAAAATACTGGATATTTCTATAAAAAAATTAAAAACAAATATTGACAAAAACTTCCTTGTGCATCCTTACCAAAAAGAAAATCAGATTGTATTTATTTCAATAATTGCTTGACATTAGTTTTGAATATTTAAAAAAGTTATCCACAATAAAAAATGCCGTTCTTATCTAAAACAACATTTATCAACTAAGTTATCCACATTATCCACAGAAATCCACAAAAGTATAATCATGTTTTACTGTGGGTAAAAAAGAATAAATGTTTTGTTAAATATTGCAAAAATTCAAAAAACTTTAATATGACGCTTGACATAATTGCATAAAATAATTAAAGGATATACTTGTTAATTTACAAATATGTGATATAATATTTACATAAAATAAGCATACAGAAATGTATCTTAGGTCGTGTTAGCTGCATATGTATATATTCTTTCGGCATATGTGGTGATTGAAGAAGGAAGAATGTCTGATAGATTTTATAAAGAGAAGGTTGGAAAGGAATTACGATCAGATTCTTACCTCTGCCCACGATTATAAAACACGTAAAGGAGTTGGACATCATGAGATTTATAATTACAGGAAGAAATATTGATATAACAGAGGGATTAAAGTCAGCAGTAGAGGAGAAGCTTGGAAAGCTTGACAGGTTTTTTGCACCAGAGACAGAAGTTAATGTAACTCTAAGCGTAGAAAAAGAAAGACAGAAGATTGAGGTAACTATTCCGGTTAAGGGCAATATCATTAGAAGCGAGCAGGTAAGCAGCGATATGTATGTTTCAATTGATCTTGTTGAGGAAGTTATCGAGCGTCAGTTAAAGAAGTATAAGAATAAGATTGTTGACAAGCAGCAGAATGCAGCAGCATTTGCACAGGAATTCGTAGAGAAAGATTATGATGATGATGAGGTTAAGATTATCAGAACCAAGAGATTCGGAATCAAGCCAATGGATCCAGAGGAAGCATGTGTACAGATGGAACTTCTTGGACATAATTTCTATGTATTCTTTAATTCAGAGACAGAGGAAGTTAATGTTGTGTATAAGAGAAAAGGCAACACATATGGTTTGATTGAACCAGAATTAGATTAATTAGTTTAGTATTTTTTTCATAGTACCACTTTCTGAAGATACCGTCTGTTGGTTTAATACCAGCAGGCGGTATTTTGTCATGGAGTTGTTTTTAATTAATAAAATTTTAATGGTTTAACTTTACTTGATAGAATGTCTAAATAGTGATACAATTACAACACAAATAGGCTTTTATAAGGAGAAGTATAAAGTAATGGGATTAGCTCAGAAATTATTTGGAACACATAGCGAACATGAATTAAAAAGAATATATCCAATTGCAGATAAGATTGAAAGTTATAAAGAATCTTATGGCAAGTTAAGCGATGAAGAGCTTAAAGCAAAGACTAAAGAATTCAAGGACAGATTAGCAAAGGGAGAGACTCTTGATGATATTCTTCCAGAAGCATTTGCGACAGTAAGAGAGGCTGGTAAGAGAGTTCTTGGCATGGAACATTATCATGTTCAGCTTATTGGAGGTATTATTCTTCATCAGGGAAGAATTGCAGAGATGAAAACTGGTGAAGGTAAGACACTTGTGTGTACACTTCCTGCATATCTTAATGCACTTACAGAAGAGGGCGTAATCGTGGTTACTGTTAATGACTACCTTGCTAAGCGAGATGCTGAGCAGATGGGTATGATACATGAGTTTTTGGGTCTTAAGGTTGGCGTCGTATTACATGACTCAACAAGAGAAGAAAGACAGGCTGCATATGCGTGTGATATTACATATGTAACGAACAACGAGCTTGGATTTGATTATCTTCGTGATAATATGGCTATATATAAGAATGAACTTGTATTACGAAATCTTAAGTACTGTATTATAGATGAGGTCGATTCTGTTCTTATTGATGAGGCACGTACACCTCTTATTATCTCAGGACAGAGCGGAAAATCTACTAAATTATATGAACTCTGTGATATACTTGCAAGGCAATTACAGCGAGGCGAATATAAGGGTGAGAGAACTAAGATGCAGGCAATCATGAACGAGGAAGTTGAGGAAGATGGAGACTTCATCGTTAATGAGAAGGATAAGGTAGTTAACCTTACTGAACAGGGTATTCACAAGGTTGAGCAGTTCTTCCATATAGATAATTATGCAGATCCTGAGAATCTTGAAATTCAGCATAATGTTACACTTGCACTTCGCGCTCATAATCTTATGTTCAGGGATAAGGATTATGTTGTTAAAGATGATGAGGTACTTATAGTAGATGAATTTACAGGCCGTATTATGCCAGGACGTCGTTATTCAGATGGTCTTCATCAGGCGATAGAAGCCAAAGAGCATGTTAAGGTTAAGAGAGAGAGTAAGACTCTTGCAACTATTACATTCCAGAACTTCTTTAATAAGTTTGAGAAGAAGGCTGGTATGACAGGTACAGCTCTTACAGAAGAGAAGGAATTCCGTGAAATCTATAACATGGACGTTGTTGAAGTGCCAACTAACAAGCCTGTTATAAGAGTTGATTATAATGACGCTGTATTTAAGACTAAGAAAGGCAAATTTAATGCTGTTGTACAGTCTGTTATTGAATCTCATGAAAAAGGACAGCCTGTTCTTGTAGGTACAATAACGATTGAGACTTCTGAAATGCTTAGCGAGATGTTAAGAAAGAAGGGGATTCCACATAATGTACTTAATGCCAAGTTCCATGAGCTTGAGGCGCAGATAGTATCAGAGGCAGGACGTCATGGTGCAGTTACTATTGCTACTAACATGGCTGGTCGAGGAACTGATATTAAGCTTGATGATGAGGCTGTTGCTGCAGGTGGTCTTAAGATTATTGGTACAGAAAGACATGAAAGCCGTCGTATTGATAACCAGTTACGTGGACGTTCCGGACGACAGGGAGATCCTGGTGAATCAAGATTCTACATTTCTCTTGAAGATGATCTTATGAGGCTGTTTGCACAGGAAAGACTTATGAATATTTTCAACAGTCTTGGGGTATCTGAGGATGAGCAGATTGAGCATAAGATGTTAAGCAAGGCTATAGAGACAGCTCAGAAGAAGATTGAGACTAATAACTTTGGTATCAGAAGCCATCTTCTTGAGTATGATCAGGTTATGAATGAGCAGAGAGAGATTATGTATGCTGAAAGAAGAAGAGTTCTTGATGGAGAAAGCATGCGTAATTCTATTATGAAGATGATAACAGATTATGTAGAGAATGTTGTAAACCGTTGTGTTGGTGAAGATAAAGATGCCAATGAATGGGATTATAACGAAATTAATGAGCTTCTGCTTCCTACAATTCCGATTGAAAAGGTTGTATATAGAGAAAACATCAGGAATAAGAATGAATTAATACATGATTTAAAAGAGAAGGCTGTCAAACTATATGAGGATAAGGAAGCGTTATTCCCAGAGTCAGAACAGATCAGAGAAATTGAGAGAGTAATCCTGCTTAAGGTAATTGACAGAAAGTGGATGGATCATATCGATGATATGGATCAGTTGAAACAGGGTATAGGACTTCAGGCTCTTGGTCAGAGAGATCCCGTTGTACAGTATAAGATGATGGGCTATGACATGTTTGATGAAATGACAGCAGGTATAGCGGAAGATACAATAAGACTTCTTATGCATATTCAGGTTGAACAGAAGATAGAACGAGAACAGGTAGCCAAGGTGACTGGAACTAATAAGGATGAAGGCCCTTCTGTAAAGGGTCCTGCAAGAAGAACAGAGAAGAAGATATATCCTAACGATCCATGCCCTTGTGGAAGCGGTAAGAAGTATAAGAACTGTTGTGGAAGACAGGCATAAGTTTATAATATGACTTTTGGGACGCGGAATGTCTGGAATATCAGCGTCCGCGTCTGTTGTTTTGGAGGATATATGGTAGAATTAGACCAGTTCAGATACAGAATTTCAGGATATGATAAGCCTATGGCACAGATTAAGAAATCACTGGATCTTGACAATAAGCAAAAAAGAATTGAAGAACTGGAAGCAGATATGGAAGCGCCAGGTTTTTGGGATAATCCGGATAAATCACAAAATGCTATGAAAGAACTTAAAGGGTTAAAAGATGCATTTGAAAGATATAATGAGCTTGAAACAGGTCTTGATGATGTTAAGACACTTATTGAGATGGCAGAAGAATCTAATGATCAGTCGCTTATTCCAGAGATAGAAGAAGAGATAACGGGTCTTGAAGACAAGATGGAAAGTTTAAGGATTGAGACATTGCTTTCTGGAGAACATGATGCATGTGATGCCATTCTTACACTTCATGCAGGAGCAGGTGGAACAGAAAGCTGTGACTGGTGCCAGATGCTTTTCAGAATGTATACAAGATGGGCGGAAAGTCACGGATATACAACAGAAACACTTGATTATCTTGAAGGTGAAGAAGCAGGAATTAAGTCGGTTACTATAGAAATCCGCGGAGAGAATGCATATGGACATCTGAAATCTGAACATGGTGTTCACAGACTTGTAAGAATATCTCCATTCAATGCGGCAGGTAAGAGACAGACTTCTTTCGTATCATGTGACGTAATGCCTGATATTAATCAGGATATAGATATTGAGATTAATGATGATGATTTAAGAATTGATACATATCGTTCAAGTGGTGCAGGTGGACAGCACATTAATAAAACGTCATCAGCAATCAGAATTACACATCTTCCAACAGGAATTGTTGTACAGTGTCAGAATGAAAGATCTCAGCACCAGAATAAAGATAAAGCTATGCAGATGTTAAAGGCTAAGCTCTATCTTTTAAAGGAGGCTGAGAATGCAGAGAATCTATCTGGAATCAGAGGAGATGTCAAGGATATTAACTTTGGAAGTCAGATAAGAAGTTATGTTCTTCAGCCATATACAATGGTTAAGGATAACAGAACTAATAAGGAAGTTGCTAATGCAGGAAGTGTTCTGGATGGAAACATTGATCCGTTCATAAATGCATATTTAACATGGATTAGTACGGGAAAAACTGAAGAGTAACAGATATTAAGGTAGTAAACTGAATGATAGTGAAAGGTGGTACATCAGTATGGCGGATTATATTAAACCGGTGATTTTCAGATTAGGCAATCAGCAGTTTGGAGTAGATATTAATCTTGTCCAGTCGATAGAACGGGAGATTAATATTGTGAGAGTTCCTAATGCAATGGAGTATATCAGTGGAATTGTTAATTTGAGAGGGGAGGTTATCCCTGCTTTCAGCTTAAGAAAAAAGTTTGGCACGGATGATGCTGTTGGAAGTATTGGCGAAGACAGTACAATTATTGTTAATATTCCTGGCGTGGTTAAGCTGGCACTTGAAGTTGATGATGTACTTGAGATTGGAGATATTGATGCAAATGGTATTGTTCCTATGCCGGCTCTGGCTAGAACGGATGATACAGCATATCTTGACAGGGTCGCCAATGTTAATGGGGAATTAGTTATTCTTCTTGATGTAGAGAAATTACTTACGCAATCAGAAGCAGAGAGCGTTAAGAAATTTACGGAAGAAATGAGTAATGACAATGGAGGTGCTGCAAATGGCTGAAACGAAATTTAAAAGAAATGCAGGTATACTTATGCCAGTAAGTTCATTGCCATCACCATATGGCATAGGAACATTTGGTAAGGATGCATATGATTTTGTTACATTTGTTAAAGAGTGTAATCATAAGTACTGGCAGGTACTTCCGTTAGGACCAACTACTTATGGTGACAGCCCATATCAGTCATATTCTGCATTTGCAGGCAATCCGTACTTTGTTGATCTTGATATGCTTATTGAGGAGGGGCTCTTGTTAAAGTCAGAGGTTATTTCAAGAGACTGGGGCGATGGAATTGTGCCTGTAAATGTTTCTGAAGATGACGCTGTTAATGGAAGATTCGGAACCTACAGAGATGGAAATATTGGCGACGAAAGATATGTCAGTTATGAGAAGATATATAATAACAGATTTGATATATTAAGAATTGCTTACGACAGATTTAAGGATGCATGTGCAGAAAGCAAGAAGACGCTTGCCAAGGGACTTCCTCTTTATAAGCAGTTTGATAATTTTGTTAAAGATAATGCAGACTGGCTTGAGGATTATGCTCTGTTTATGGCATTGAAGTCTCACTTTAACAATGTCTCATGGGGTGAATGGGAAACTGATATAAAGTTCAGAAAGCCAGAGGCGATGAGCCAATATGAAGAACAGCTTTCGGATGATATAGGATACTGGAAATTCATACAGTTTGAATTCTACAGACAGTGGAATGCGCTTAAACAATATGCTAATAGTAATGGTATAGAGATTATAGGTGATATACCTATTTATATGGGATATGACAGCGTAGATGTATGGGCTAATCAGGGAGAATTCCAGCTGGATGAGAATTTAACACCGATAAAGGTTGCAGGTGTACCGCCAGATGCATTTTCTGATGCAGGACAAAAATGGGGCAATCCTCTTTATGATTATGATAAAATGGAAGCAAATGGATTCAGCTGGTGGAGAAAGAGAATGGCAGCCTCAGCAAAGCTGTATGACGTCATAAGAATTGACCATTTTATAGGAATTGTGAAGTACTATACAATTCCATCAGATATGCCTGATGCAAGACAGGGTGAGTACAGACAGGGACCGGGACAGAAACTGCTTGATGTTATTAATGAATCTATCGGTGATAAGAAGATTATTGCTGAAGACTTAGGTGTTGAAGTTCCTGAAGTGGCAAAGATTCTTAAAGAAAATGGATATCCGGGAATGAAGGTCCTTGAATTTGCATTTGGAGGAGATAGAAAGAATCCGCATCTTCCATATAATTATACACAAAATCTTGTGTGCTATGGTGGAACTCATGATAACGAAACCTTGCTTGGTTTCTTTGAAGACAGGGGCGACTGGGAATTAGGATATGCTTATGACTATCTTGATACAAGAGATAAGGGGAGAATGGTTGACCAGGTATTCAGGGCTGCGTATTCAAGCGTTGCTGTTCTTACAGTATTTGCTGTTCAGGACATTCTCAAGCTTGGAAACTGGGCAAGAATGAATCTTCCATCAAGCATGGGCAATAACTGGAAATGGCGAATGCAGAAAGGTCAGTTAGGCCAACATGAACTGGAATGCATGAGATATCTTGCAAGTGTATTTGATAGAGAAAGAAAGTAATATTAGGATGGGGAAGGGAATTGGCAATAAAATTCCTCCCCTTTTTTTGAATAAAAAATAAAAAATAGTTCGATGGTACTATTTACATATTTTAAATTAGTGGTATTATATTCATATAAAGAGACAAGTTAATATGTTGGCAAAGTAGTCGAAAGGCTATGACGCAAAGCCAAGGGTCTTAACTGATTTTATCAGAATGACAGCCGGTTGCATTACAATCAACGCAAATGATTAGTATTTTTTTAGGCATCCGGTTATCGGGTGCCTTTTTTGTTGAACGGGGGATATGGATATGAAAAGGAATAATTCTAAAAAGTGGATTAAAATAACGATAGCAACAGCAGTACTTGTATTTGGTATCGGTGTTGGTTTCGCAGCTAAAGTAGCAGGAACACCTAATTCAGATAATGATGGTGCCAAAACAATAGTTGCGGCAGCTAATGATGCAACAGATTCAGTAGTTAAGGAAACAATTGCCCAGAAAGAAACAGAAACTGATACAGAGACAGCTGCTATAGAGGCAACAACTGAAGTTACAACAGAAGAAGCCACAGAGGCAGTTCAGGTAACAGAGCATACGGAGGCTGCGACAAAAGCACCAGTACCTGTTGTACAGACTCCATCAGATGAAAGAGTTGCACAGGTTATATCAGGAATCAATGCAGAACGTGCAGCAGCAGGTGTGTCTGCAGTTACATATGATGCAATTCTTACAGATATGGCTCAGGTAAGAGCATCAGAGAATGCAGTTAATGATTACTTTGTTATAGAGAATGGCAAGCATAAAAGACCAGATGGAAGAAATGCTTCTTCAATATGTTCAGATTTTGGACAGGCCGGATATTTCGGTGAGGTCATGGGCAGATATCAGACAAGCCCTGTAGAGATAGTAAATGGCTGGCACAATTCAGCAACACATTATGCATGTATGACAAGTACTAAGTACAGCAGAGTTGGTGTAGGTGTTGCAGCAGACTCAGAAGGATACCTTTACTGGGTAGCAATCTTCATGGATTAATTATAAGCAGACAATAGATTACATAATATAGATACAACTTAATATGGTAAGAACAATGTATTTGCGGCATTGTTTTTATAAAGCTTCACAAGAAGCGAAACCCTCACATTCCTCTCCCGTTGTGTGAGGGTTTCTTTTTGCGCGAGTAGCGCGGAGAATATACTTAATGAAAGGACAGGCATGCTTGCATGGCCTGTCCTTTTGTTAAGTATATTCGAGAAGCACCGCGACAATGCCATAACGAAGTTATGGCATCTGCTCTACTCGCAAGGAGAATATAATTATATGCTTGCAATGTGTATACATATATGGTAATATTCTTTGTGCGGTAGACAGTTGTTTATCAGAGAAAGACATTGAAGAACAATTGTCTTTGTAAAACGGACAATAGAAAGGTACAGACGCAGTATGGCAGATAATATTAAGTATTATGTCGTTAAGCAAAAGGCTCTGCCTGAGGTTCTGCTTAAGGTAGCGGAGACGAACAGAATTATTGAGACTGAAAATATATCTGTTGCAGATGCTACAGAGAAAGTTGGAATAAGCAGAAGTTCTTATTACAAGTATAAGGATGATATTTTTCCGTTTAGAGAGAATGTAAAGGGTAAAACCATTACATTTGTATTGTCTATGGACGATGAACCAGGGCTGCTTTCCCTGGTGCTGAAGAAGGTTGCAGAATTCAAGGCGAATATTCTTACTATTCATCAGACAATTCCTGTTAATGGAATTGCTTCGCTGACGCTCAGCGTGGATATTCTTCCAACTACAGGAGATTCTTCAGAAATGATAGAGCAGATAGAAAGACTTAAAGGAGTAAGATATCTTAAGATATTAAGCAGTGATGCATCTATCTGATATATAAGCAATTAAAGAAAACGGAGGCAGATATGGCAAAGATTGCAGTGTTAGGTTATGGAACAGTAGGATCAGGAGTGGTTGAAGTATTAAATACCAATGGTGCTTCAATTGCAAAGAGAGCAGGAGATACTATTGAGGTTAAGAGTGTACTTGATTTAAGAGATTTTCCTGGAGATCCAATTCAGGATAAAATCGTTCATGATATAGATCTTATAATTAATGACCCTGAGATAGAGGTTGTTGTTGAGGTTATGGGTGGCGTAGAGCCGGCATTTACATTTGTTAAGAAGGCACTTGAAGCAGGAAAGAGTGTGTGTACATCTAATAAGGCACTTGTTGCTGCACACGGTCCGGAGCTTCTTGAGATGGCTAAAGAAAGAAAACTTAATTTCATGTTTGAGGCATCAGTAGGCGGTGGAATTCCAATTATCAGACCGCTTAACCAGTCTCTTACAGCAGATGAGATTACTAAGATTACAGGTATTCTTAATGGAACAACTAACTATATTCTTACTAAAATGAGCAGAGAAGGAATCTCATATCAGGAGGTTCTTAAAGAGGCACAGGCACTCGGATATGCAGAAAGAAATCCGGAGGCTGATGTTGAAGGTTACGATGCATGCAGAAAGATAGCAATTCTCACATCACTTGCATTTGGAAATACAGTGAAATTCGAGGAAGTGTATACAGAGGGAATAACAAAGATTTCTAATGAAGATTTTGCATATGCTAAAGAGCTTGGAAGTGTTATCAAGCTTCTTGCAACAAGCTATAGTAAGGATGGCAAGGTATATGCAATCACAGCACCATTCATGATTGACAGCACACATCCATTATATAATGTTAATGACGTTCTTAACGGAATCTATGTACACGGCAATGTATTAGGGGATGTAATGTTCTTCGGAGCAGGAGCCGGAAAGCTTCCAACAGCAAGTGCTGTAGTATCAGATGTAGTTGACTGTGTTAAGCATAAGGGTAAAAATGTTATGACAATCTGGAGTTCAGTAAAGCAGGAGCTTGGTGATACATTTGACGAGACAAGAAGATTCTTTGTAAGAATTAAGGGCGATGATGTCCAGGCAGCTAAGGCAGCATTTGGTGAAGGACAGGTTGTTAAGGTTGATGGAATTAACGGAGAGTTCGGATTTGTTACAGAACCTATGACAGAGAGAGCATTTGAAGATGCTAAGGATAAGGTTTCTGTTATAAGCAGAATCAGAATAGATGATACTAAATTACAGTAATAATATAAGGGAGAAAAGTAATGGTTAAAGTAGTTAAATTTGGTGGAAGTTCACTTGCAAGCGCAGAGCAGTTTAAGAAGGTTGGTAATATTATCCGTGCTGATGAGGACAGAAAGTATGTAGTTCCTTCAGCACCTGGAAAGAGATTTCCAGAGGATACTAAGGTTACTGATATGCTTTACAAATGTTATGCAGAGGCAGAAGCTGGTAAGAATATTGAGAAGAGCCTTAAGGCAATTGAGGAAAGATATAACGAAATAATAAAGGGGCTTGGACTTAAGCTTTCATTAAAAGAACAGTTTGAGACAATCAAGAAGAATTTTGAGGCACTTGCAGGAAAAGATTATGCAGC
>UMGH01016634.1_pt1 | contig 11143 bp, 10 predicted proteins | sample 1965231 | NCBI WGS metagenome assembly UMGH01 (sample SAMEA4836068, study PRJEB28245) | human gut metagenome | biome: gut microbiome; material: fecal sample | place: Denmark | collected 2008 | reverse complement strand
AAAGACACCAAGCAGCTGCTGGCGAACTACGCCGATGTACCGGAAAACCTGATTGAAGCTATCGTTGAGAGCAATAGAACCCGTAAAGACTTCATCGCCGACCGTGTGCTTGAAATTGCTGGGGCCTATGAAGCAAACGACAGCTGGGATGAGAGTAAGGAAAAAGAAGTTGTTGTTGGTGTATACCGACTGACCATGAAGAGCAACAGTGATAACTTCCGCCAGAGTTCCATTCAGGGGGTCATGAAGCGCATCAAGGCTAAGGGTGCAACTGTGATCATCTATGAGCCGACGCTGAAAGATGGCGAGAAGTTCTTCGGATCAGTAGTGGTTAATGATTTGGACGAGTTCAAGAAAAAGAGTCAGGCCATCATAGCGAACCGCTATGACAAGTGCTTGGATGATGTGAAGGATAAGGTTTACACTAGAGATATTTTTCAGAGAGATTGAGAAAAAATATGAAAAAGATATGTATATGTTCTGTATATATGGGAAAATTGCCAAATACAATAGATTTTTGGATTAATTCAATTAGGAATAATTCAAGTATTGATTTTGTTCTATTTACGGATGAGAGCGCTAAAAATATACGGGGGGGGCAAACAATCTGAAGATTGTTTATATGACCCTAGACAACATACGAGAACGAATTCAGCAGCTGTTTGATTTTCCTATTGTGCTAGATGCTCCGTATAAGTTATGTGATTATAAACCGGTGTATGGGAATGCGTTTAAAGATTATTTTGAAGGTTATGATTTTTGGGGATATGCAGATTTAGACTTAGTATTCGGAGACTTAAGATACTTTCTAACAGAAGATATTTTGAATAAATATGATAAAATATATAATCAAGGGCATTTATCTCTGTACCGAAATTGTAAATCAATGAATGATTTGTATTTGAGAGTTTTACCACAAGGAAAGGCATTTGATTATCGTTTTGTTTTTAGAACAAAGCACCCATGTTTTTTTGATGAACATTGCGGAATTGAGCGGATTATTAAGTACGATAAAGAAAAAATGTATATATGGCCGATGGGAATCCAAAAAGGTGTTTTAGCGGATATACCACCTTTCACATACGATTTTACTTTTTGTTATGATAATAAAAAACTGGATGATATATTCTTTGAGTATGATAAAGGAAAACTTTATTTGTGCTCAGGTACTAATAGAATTCCAACTGTATATGCTCATTTTGCAAAGCGAAAATTTTCGATTAGTACAGATGATGTAAATCACTTTAAGATCTTTCCGAATCAATATGCAAATTATACTGACAAATATCCGGCGATAAGTTTTGAAGAAAAGAAAAAATATGAAAAGTGGTTTAGTGGGAATTTCCGAAAGATGAAGGTTAAGAGAGCATTTCGATTAGGTATTATAAAATATTTGGAAAAAGTAATTAGAAAAAGGAAATTCTTACCACTGTAATGCTACTTATTCAATTTGTGGAGGAATTATGAAAATAAGAAATATTGCAATGTTTGATAGCAATAAAGAAGAAGCAGAAGATTTTATAAAGGGACTTGAACAGTCAACGGGTTTGTCATGGAAAGCTTTGGTCTATACGGCGAATAAAGGACGAAAGAACAAGCTCGGAAACGCAGTAAGATATTTTAAATATTTTGCATTTCCTTTTACAGTGTTTCTTCATCGTAAAGAATATGACAATGTAATAGGGTGGCAGGCATTTTATGGACTACTATATGCATTTTATTGCAGATTATTCCATGTAAAAAAGGTAAATACTCTTTTAATAAAGAATTTTACATATAAACCCAAAAAAGGAATCGTGGGAAAAATATATTTCCATTTCATGAATTATATTGTGAAAAGTAAATATGTTGATGTATTTGTTTGTACGTCACAAACATTTTGTGACTACTGCGCAAAGGTGTTTGATGAACCTTTGGATAGATTTGTGTTTTTACCATTTGGAGTTAATGATTTTACTAAAAGAGTGGATATGACTCGGCCAGCATCAAACGATTATATACTATCGTTAGGGCGTAGTAATAGAGATTGGGATTTTCTTATTAATAGCATGTCAGAAACAGAATATCCAGTTCGAATTGTGTGCGATGAGCTGCATAAGGATAATTTGCCAAAGAATATCAAGGTATATAATGATGTTTGGGGAAATGAGTCGTTTGAGTTTATTAAAAACTGTAAATTTATGATTATTCCAATAATGGACGGTAAAATCGGATCTGGTGAAACAGTTTTGCTCCAAACAATGTCCTTCTCGAAACCGATAATAATAACTAAACCGAGTTGCCTTGCAGATGATTATGTTTCGGATGGAGAAACCGGTCTGATCGTTGCAAAAGATAAGGATGAACTGATTTCCGCTGTTAATAGATTGTGGAATGACTCTGAGCTTTATGATAAAATTGCGCATAATTGTAGAAAGCAGTATGAAGAAAAACATTCCTTGTTGAGTTATGGTAAATATGTTGGAAATACCTTGATTTCCAAGGGCTGTCTCAAAAAATAAGGAGAGAGTATCAAGATGATTAATGAAATGTGCATATTGCTTCTCTTTGTAGTATTAGGAGGCGTATTATTATATAGAGCAAAAATTACGGATACATGTAATGATTTCTTTGATAAAAACTGGTCTTTAGCGCTTAAGGGGCTATGTTGTATTGTTGTTATTTTGGTTCATATTCCGAACGAACATTCAACACGCCTTCAAAATATGATAGGAAGTTTTGCTTTTGTCGCAGTTACTGTTTTTTTCATGATTTCAGGATACGGTTTGTCTGTAAATAGAAAACGCAAGGGATATATGCAGCATTTTTGGAGAAACCGAATGGTAACATTAATTGTTCCTATGTTGCTGACTAATATTGTGGCAGAAGCTGTAAATTTGATTTCTGGCGTAGCAGACCATATCGTCTATAATTTACTTGCAGTCAATGGATTTGTTGTGATGATTACGGCTTGTTACGTGATTTTCTATATTGCGTATCAGTTTAAATCATTAAATGAACACATGAAAAGTATCATTACATGTTTAGGCATACTGGTACTTAGCATTTTAGCTTTTTTATTTGAAAAGCATATTCCTTTTACAGTATGGCCCGTGCCATGTCTTGGATTTATTTATGGGATGCTTATAGCAGATAACAGAACACAAATTATAGGGATTCTCAATAAGCAGAAAATTGTCGATGCAAAAACAATATTGCTCATCTTAGCCTCGATTGTAATCGGGGGGGGGTATGCGAAAGCAAAGCATATATTCTTTTGGGGCGACTATGTGTTGAGAGCATGCCTGGCAATTGTATTGATTGCATTACTGATCAAAATTACGGCGTATATTCGATTTGAAAGTAAGGCTGCTTTGGCTTTAGGCACTATTTCTTACGAAGTATATTTGTCGCATGTGATAGTAATTGAGCTATTTACTTCGTATTGTGGAAGCTTGAATTCTGGAATGTATGTTGTTGGAGTGGTCGTTGTAACTTTAGTGTTGTCGTATATTATCCATAAAGTAGATCAAAAGATTATAGTGCAGCTAAGAGCATAATAATAGGAGTGTGTCTTTGTGGGAGAAATTGACAAAAGCATTATTGCTATTGCTGTGCTGATAGCAGATTTCTGTTTTCCTTCAGTACTTGAAAAGCTTGAATTTGTATTTTTAAAACAAATGATAAGTTGTTTATGCTTTTTAAAAAAAGTTGGAGAGTGTTAGATTGGTTATATAGTTTGTCTATAAACGTTTTGTAAGAAAGGCCACAGGGGAAAGTAATGGCAAAAGTTAGTGTAATTATTCCAATATATAAAGTTGAAAAATATTTATCGAGATGTCTGGACAGTGTTGTTAATCAAACACTTGATGATATCGAAATTGTATTAGTAGATGATGGATCACCTGATTCGTGCCCTGAAATATGCGATAGATATGCCAAGAAAGATAGTCGGATTAAGGTGATTCATAAAAAGAATGAAGGATTAGGATATGCCAGAAATAGTGGTATGTTAATTGCAACAGGAGAATATATCGCATTTCTTGATTCTGATGACTATGTTAGCAAGGATATGTATGAAAAAGTATATTCTGAACTGAAAAGAACAGATGCAGATTGTTGCGTGACTGGTTATGTCGTAAAAAAAGATTCTGGGGATGAAATTCATAAAGAAAATCCATTAGGAACAGCTGTTTATGAGAATGATGATATTATAACAAAGGTTCTTGCGGGTATGCTTGGGTCAAAACCGGATCAGGCTAGAGATACAGATGTTGGTATGTCGGTTTGGAAATGTGTGTATAGGAAAGAACTACTGCAAGATAAAGGTATTCTCTTTCCATCGGAGAGAGAGTTAATATCAGAAGATATTATCTTTCAGATTAGAGTTCTATCGCAAGTGAAGAGGGTGTGTACGCTATCAGAAGTAATGTATTATTATTGCGAAAATGCAAATTCTCAATCACTCACAAAGACTTATTCGAAAGATAAGTTTGATAGATATAAAAAACTCTATAACGTTGAATTGGAGATGCTTTCAAAAATTAAATTTTGTGAAGAAACAAGACTTCGTGCTACAAGAATGTTTTTGGGAAATACACGTGTTTGTATTAAGCAGATATGTCAGTCGACAGAAAACTCCAAGCACGAAAAAAAGACTTTGCTTCAAGAAATATGCGATGATAAAGAAATTCAGGATGTACTGAAGTGGTATCCATGGAAAGATAATCCATTGAGGCAAAAGATTGTTACGTTATTAATAAAGAAAAAGTGCGCACGATTAATTATGTGGCTGGTTTAAGATAGAATAGAGGGAGGATAAAAATTGCTGAAAATTCTTTACATAATATCGATGGCGATAGCATTTTCTATGGAAGTTAATAAAGTGGCTTTGCCATTTTTTCTTAAATACGGAATTGCTATTGTGTGGATATTAATTGCTATTATAAAAAGGCATGGGTTAATAAAGCCTTATGAGTTAGGACAAATTAAGCTGTTTTCAACTCCCATAATACTTGCTTTCTTTTATACGATAGTAATCTGGATTGTAGACACACCGGAATATTTGACTGCTCACTATTATTCTCGGCTGTTAAGTAATTTGGGCTGCATGCTTGTAATTGTTATATGTGCTATTATGATGTGTCTCTTATTTGGAAAAGAAGTTATTAAATTGTCATTTTGGGCGCTGATTTTGACAATCGGATTTAACTTTATTGTTGTTTTTCAGGAATACGGAGCCCCCTCAATGTTAATTTATTTGAAAAATGTATTTTCATTGAGTCAATTTGCATATGGAACAACAATATCGAACATTTCATATGGTCTTGAGGTTCATGATGCAACCTTTGCGATGGGCATATTTCTTGTGTACTTTATTTTTTATGAAAATGCTGCTGAAGAAAAGAAGCTTTTACATATCATTGTAGCACTTATTGGGTCGTATCTTGGATTTAAAAGAAATGAATTGATTGCAATTGTAGTGGTTACCATAGTTGCGCTTGTTTTCATAAGAAAGAAATCAAAGGATTTTTTAAAAACAAGTCAGATTCTTGGGTTCGGAATGTTTATCGTAGGAATGCTATATGTAGCTTTAATAAAGAACATAGATATACTCCCGGCATTTGTTAAGATTCTTGATATTGCTAGAATTAATTTATATCATTTTCTGAGTGGAGAATATACGATTTCTCCGTTCTATTTGGGAAAGGGGTATTCGTACATTAATCAGCGGTTGGGTATAGAATCTACTCTGCTACATACATCACATACTGATTTAGTGCGCGTATATATAGAAATGGGAATATATGGTTTTGGCTTGTGGATATGGTATTATTTTGTAAATATTCCCAGAAAACTGTATAGAGATTATTCTGAAACAGCAGCTAAATTTTTCCTGATCGGGACATTTTATGTGTTTTCCACTTACTTCTTGGATAATACACTAACACTGTTTGATAACCAATTCGTGTATTTCTTAATCCCATTGGCATTATGCTATAATGATCAGGAGGCGGAAATAACAGCAATATAAGATGTAACGGAGGAAAAGATTGTGAAAAAATTATGCTTTATAACACAGTGCTCATTACCTATACCGACTGTGAAAGGTGGAGCTGTTGAAACGCTTGTAGAGTATCTTTTAGATGAGAATGAAATTAAAAATAACTTCAAATTTGTGGTATACAGTATTGGAGATGACGAAGCTGAGAGAAAATCTCACAAGTACCAATATACGACGATTAAATACATTGAAAAATCAGACGGAAAATTAAATAAGATACTTTTTCGATTGGATAGAGCTATGCAACATTTTGGCATATACATTCCGTGTTCAGTTGAGTTTTACAGAATGTTGAAGCAACTAAGAAAAGAAAAGGATATTGATTATTTCATATATGAAGCCGGTCAAACAACGCAATTGCCGTTACTTGCTCGCTTCATTCCTAAAGAAAAGTTATTAGTGCATATTCATTGGGATGGGATGGCAAATAAGAAGAAAGATAGTTGTTTTAGCCGTCTGATTGCGGTAAGCGATTATATTGGGCGCTGTTGGAAGAACGGTAGCGGATGCGAAGAAAATAAGGTTATAGTGCTACCTAATTGTGCAAAAATTGAAAGATTTAATATTGATACGTCCGAAGCTGAGAAGATAGAATTGCGAAATAAATTAGGTATTCCCCAAAATCATAGGGTAGTGATATTCACTGGAAGAATTGTAAAAGAAAAGGGCGTAAAAGAATTACTGACAGCTTTTGATCAGCTAAGAACAGAATTGGTTACTTTGGTCATTGTTGGAAGTGCTAATTTTGGAGCATCAACGAATACTGAGTATGAGAAGGCTGTAGAAACAATAATAAATAAATCTAAGCGAAATATTGTTTTTACAGGGTTTATTCATCAAACGGACTTGTATAAATATTACAGTATCGCTGATGTTGCCGTCATGCCGAGCCTATTTCAAGATCCTGCACCATTGGTTAGTATTGAAACACAAGCGACAGGCACCCCATTGATTGCTACTCGAGTTGGTGGAATTCCAGAATATATTGGAAATGAAGATTGCGGTATTCTTGTAGAACAAGATGAGCACTTGGTGGAAAATCTAAGAAACAAAATTGACTATTTGTTAGAAAATGAAGAAGTATGCGAAAACATGAAGGTTCAAGAAAGAAAGCATGCTCAAAACTATACGACAAGTTTATACTACGAGAACTTCACAAAAATAATTAATCGAATAGCGAGAGAACAAGATGGAAGATAAAAAGCATAGGATAAAAAGCATAAAAGTTAATGCCGCTTTGAATGTAATGAAACAACTCTGCAAGGTGGTTTTTCCGTTAATTACAATGCCATATGTGACTCGTGTTCTGCAAACGAGCGGATATGGAAAATATAACTTTGGAAGTTCAATTGTTAGTTACTTTATTCTCCTCGCTGGATTAGGAATAAACGATTATGCCATTCGAGAAGGTGCGAGAGTAAGAAGTGATAAGAAAAAGTTTCAAACATTTACGGATGAAGTCTTTACGATAAATGTTTTATCTACAATCGTTTCGTACGCAATATTGTTTGTACTTCTTTTATTTTCAAAAAAGCTATTGGACTATCGACTTCTGATTATTGTTCAGAGTATTCCAATCATTTTGAATACAGTTGGATGTGATTGGATTAACTCAGTATATGAAGATTTCTTATATATAACGATTCGCTATATCGCCATGCAAATATTGTCAATTGTGTTGTTGTTCGCATTAGTAAGAACTGCAGATGACTATGTAATGTATGCTTTGGTAACAACTATCGCATCAGCTGGCGGGAATATATTGAACGTATTTTATGTTCGTCGATATGTGCACTTAAGAGTCACAAAAAAATTGAACCTGAAACAGCATATAAAACCGATTATGATGCTTTTTTTTAATACTATAGCATCGACAATCTATGTAAATTCCGATACAACAATGTTAGGATATTTACAAAATGAAAATGCTGTTGGTATTTACGGATTAGCGACTAAAATTTATTTGGTAATAAAACAATTGCTTAATGCAATTGTAATGGTAGCACTTCCGAGGCTGTCAGCCTATCTTGGAAGTGGAGACGAAGAAAAATATAGAGCCTTAACTAACAAAATTTTTAGTACCGTTTGTACGCTTGTGGTTCCAGCTGTTTTTGGGATGTTTATGCTGAGTGAGCAAATCGTTGTAATCATAGGTGGTGCGGAATATACTTCAGGAGTTATAGCTTTAAAAATACTGAGTTTTGCTTTATTTTTCTCAGTGCTTTCGGTTTTTTATTGTTGCGCGATTTTGCTTCCGTTTAAACAAGAAAAAATATGTTTGATGGCTTCATCGATAAGTGCATTGCTTAACGTAGTGCTAAATTTTGTGCTAATTCCAATTATTAGTTATAATGGTGCAGCTGTTACTACACTCATCTCTGAGGCATTGATTCTCGTGATTTATATTATATCAAGTCAAAAGTTGGTGAAGCTAAAAATTGATGTTAGATTAGTAATATCGATAGTTACAGGGTGTATGGCTATAATGTTAATTTGCTTTGGAATAAAACATTTGATTTCAGATGATATTATTATAATTTTAACATCACTTGTTGTGGCTGTGCCAACATATTTTTTGCTTCAGATTTTTTTCAAAAATGAAATTGTGACGGGATATTATATGGAGTTAAAGAAAAGGCGTAAACATGAATAAAAATGTGAAAAACAGAATAGAATGGGTTGATTGCGCAAAAGGGCTTGCAATAATCTTGGTCGTTTATGGACACGCATTGACATATTTTTCCCCTAATTTTGATAGCATTGTTCATGTGGTATATTCGTTCCATATGCCGCTTTTTTTTGTTTTAACTGGATATGTATCAGCTTATAGCTATGATAGTGAGGATTTTTTTGCATTTTATAAAAAGAAAAATATTACGTTAATGAAACCGTATTTTTTATATGCGGTAGTATTGTTGTTTTTTAAAGTTCTAAAAATTTATTTATCAGGAAATGCTTTAAGTGGCGGAAATATAAATTGTATTATAAATACAATATTAATAACTAGAAAATCATTCATTTCAGAGTTATGGTTTTTGCCATGTTTATTAATTGCTCATTGTCTTATGTTTTTTGTGGCTAAGAGAAAGACTATTTTTAGTTGGATGAGTGTGACATTGTGTTTTGGAGTTGCTTTACTATTAAGAAATACTTTCAATATTGCACTACCATGTAACTTAGATAATGCGTTATTAGCACTTCCTTTTATATTTGGAGGGGTGCAGTGGCGAATTGCAGCAAAAGATAACAAAAAAGAATTCAGCGTTATTGGAATTTTTATAGTGGCATTAACTGTATTTACGGGTGTTAACTTCGTGGAGATTTCTCAAGGGTATTCTGTGGATTATTTTGCAGATATAATTATTGGAAATGTTCCGCTCTTCATTTTTACGGCTACGACAGGTACTGCTGTTATTATTCTATGTTCGAAATTTGTGACTGGATGTAAAAATAGGTTTGTGAAAAATTGTCTGATGAAGTGTGGCCGAAACAGCCTTTCAATTTATGGACTTCATTATGTAGTGTTAGCCATAGTTTATCAGGTGCTAAAAATGTTTAGAAGTGAGGCAATGGGGGGGCAATTAATATTGATTATTATAGAAACGGGAATAGTTATTGCTCTAATTTTGCTATCAAAAGAACTATTGACGAAGTGGAATAAGTTTAAAGGAGAGAAAAAATGATGAAAACAACATTACTTATCATGGCAGCCGGTATCGGTAGCCGTTTTGGAACAGGAATTAAACAGTTGGAGCCGGTGGATGATGCTGGTCATATCATCATGGATTACTCGATTCATGATGCGATTGAGGCAGGTTTCAACCATGTAGTGTTTATCATCCGCAAGGATATCGAGAAAGAGTTCAAAGAGGTCATCGGTGATCGCATTGCCTCCATTTGCTCTTCTCATAATGTAACTGTGGACTATGCTTTCCAGGATATTAACGATATCCCGGGAACTCTGCCGGAAGGTCGTACAAAACCTTGGGGAACCGGTCAGGCTGTGCTTGCTGCAAAGAAGGTTCTTGATACACCGTTCATTGTGATCAATGCAGATGATTACTATGGTAAGGAAGGCTTCAAAGCGGTTCATGAATATCTGGTGAACGGTGGAAAGTCCTGCATGGCAGGCTTTGTCTTAAAGAATACTCTGTCAGATAACGGTGGTGTGACTCGTGGTATCTGCAAGATGGATGATCAGAACAATTTGACTGAGGTTGTGGAAACCAAGAACATTGTAAAGACCGCAACTGGAGCAGAAGCAGACGGCGTGGCTGTGGATGTAAATTCTCTGGTTTCCATGAACATGTGGGGATTGACTCCGGAGTTCCTAGATGTACTGGAGGAAGGCTTCAAAGAGTTCTTTGAGAAAGAAGTTCCGGGCAACCCGCAGAAAGCTGAGTATCTGATCCCAATCTTCATCGGTGAGCTGCTGGAGCAGGGCAAGATGTCTGTGAAGGTTCTGAAAACGAACGATACCTGGTACGGAATGACCTACCATGAAGATGTCGCAGCTGTAAAGGATAGCTTTAAGAAGATGCTGGAGAACGGCGTGTACAAGGCTGACTTGTTCAGTGATCTGTAAACAGCGATGAAAGAAACGATTGATTTACTAGGGAAAATTCTCACAAACATCCTGACTGCTCTCTATGAGCCATTTGGATTTTCACTCCTGCTTTCCTTCCTCGCCATGTTTTTTTATCTATATGCTTATGAGCCTCAAGACGCTGGAAAAGGCTGGAAGAACGCCATAGTGACATGGTATCAGAAATTCAAAGAGAGTGTGTTTTTTCGGAAACTGTTTCTATTGGCCTTTGTGACCTCACTTATTCTGTTCCGAACCCTGTTAAACCGTCAGCTGTGGATGAATCCTTTATCCGATGTTATGGGCGGTTGGGGCATCTGGGAGACAGTGAATGGTGAACAGCAACTGACCACCGAGTGCATCGAGAACGTAATTATGATGGTACCGTTTAGTTCGGTAGCAATGTGGACATTCGGAGAGAAGATAGGAAACAGTTGGAAGAAGATACTGTGCAATAGCGGAAAGATAGCATTTATCTTTTCGATAAGCATAGAGATGCTACAATTATTGCTTCG
>UMGH01009096.1_pt1 | contig 11209 bp, 9 predicted proteins | sample 1965231 | NCBI WGS metagenome assembly UMGH01 (sample SAMEA4836068, study PRJEB28245) | human gut metagenome | biome: gut microbiome; material: fecal sample | place: Denmark | collected 2008 | reverse complement strand
GGGCCACGTTGACCGCAGCCGCATTATGGGAAACCACAACCTCCAGACGCTTGGGATGTAGCGAACAAGCCAACAACAGGATTTTTCACAGACTGGCAACTGGAGGCTTTTCATGTGTATAATGGAGGTATTCTATAATGGAAGAATCAACGTAAGGAAATAATCCAGACCACCCGATTTCCGTTTTTCTGGAAAACGCTATTAATTACCTAACCCTCATTAAAACGCTCACCTAAGCAAGGATGAATAAATTCAAGATACATTCGGACTTTGCCCCTATGGGAGACCAGCCGGAGGCCATCGCGCAACTGTCGCAAGGCATTGCAGACGGCGTTCCTGCCCAGACGCTCTTGGGGGTCACTGGCTCTGGAAAGACCTTCACCATTGCCAACGTTATCGCCAATGCGGGCAAACCGACATTGGTTTTAAGCCACAACAAGACCTTGGCAGCACAGTTGTATTCTGAATTTAAGGGATTCTTCCCAGAAAATGCGGTTGAATATTACGTGTCGTACTACGACTATTACCAGCCAGAAGCCTACATCGCTTCAACAGATACCTATATAGAAAAGGACTTGGCCATCAATGAAGATATAGACAAACTGCGCTTGGCAGCGACTTCCGCGCTTTTATCGGGCCGCAAGGATGTGGTGGTGGTGTCATCGGTGTCTTGCATCTACGGTATGGGGAACCCTTCGGCGTTCTATGAGAATGTAATTGAACTGAAAGTGGGAGCGCAAGTATCTCCCAATGTCTTGCTGAGAAAGCTCGTTTCCAGTTTATACACCCGAAACGACGTGGCGCCAAAGGCTGGAAATTTCCGCGTGAAAGGTGACACGGTGGATATTTATCTAGCTTATGCCGACGAACTGCTGCGCGTTTCCTTCTGGGGCGACGAGATTGACGGCATTGAAGAAATTGACGCCTTGAACGGTTACAAACTGGCGGAATTTGAGGAGTATAAGGTTTACCCGGCCAACCTATTCCTGACTTCCAAGGAAACACAGGAAATGGCTATCCGAAAAATTCAAGACGACCTGAGGGTACAGGTGGCGCTCTTTGAAGAGGAGGGGAAAACGCTTGAGGCTAAAAGACTGCAAGAGCGCGTCAGCTATGACATTGAAATGATCAGAGAGCTGGGGCACTGCTCTGGCATTGAAAACTACTCCCGATATTTTGACGGGCGCGAAGCGGGAACACGCCCCTACTGCCTGCTGGACTTTTTCCCTGATGACTTTTTGATTGTCATTGATGAAAGCCACGTAAGCGTTCCGCAAATCCGTGCTATGTATGGAGGCGACCGTTCCCGAAAGGAGTCGCTGGTCAACTACGGATTCCGCCTACCTGCCACCATGGACAACCGCCCACTGAAATTCGAGGAATTTCGCGAACTGGCCAAGCAGGTGATTTATGTCAGTGCAACGCCCGACAATTATGAACTAAATGAAAGCGAAGGCATTGTTGTCGAACAGGTTATCCGCCCAACTGGCCTGCTTGACCCGCAAATAGAAGTGCGCCCGACGGACTTTCCCGTTGACGATCTGATGGACGAAATTCAAAAGGCCGTTGGGAACGACGAGCGAACACTGGTGACGACGCTGACAAAGCGAATGGCGGAAGAACTGACGGAATATCTGCTTAAAAACGGCATATCAACTGCCTATATCCATAGTGACGTTGACACCCTGGAGCGTGTCAAAATCATGGAGGACCTGCGGGCGGGAATTTACAATGTGCTGGTCGGTGTGAACCTACTTCGCGAGGGACTTGACCTGCCAGAGGTGGCATTGGTGGCCATTCTCGACGCAGACAAAGAAGGCTTCCTCCGTTCCCATCGCTCGCTGACACAAACCGCAGGACGCGCCGCAAGAAACGTCAACGGACGCGTCATCATGTACGCAAAAAAGATTACGCCTTCAATGCAACTGACCATCGACGAGACAGCACGACGACGCCTGAAGCAAATCCAGTTTAACGAAGCACACGGCATCACGCCAAAGGGCATTAAGAAGAACGTGAAGACCAACGAGCTGGCCCAGATGAGACAGAACGATGCCGAACAAAAAAACGCTCCCAAACTATACGGCACGGAAGAAAGGACCGTGCATGTTGCAGCAGAGGATTTTTCTGCCGCATACGGGAAAAAGAAGTCAGAGACGACTGAGGAGCGCATCGAGCGACTGAGAAAGGCGATGAAAGAGGCTGCCGCCAAACTGGACTTCATTGAGGCCGCACAACTGAGAGACGAACTGCTTGCGCTTGAAAAAAGAAATGAGGCAAAAACGCTTTAACACCTATTTATAATAAAATATGAGATTCTTGATATTATCAGACATACATGGCTCACGTCCGATTTTGGAAAAGGTCATGAAATTTTACGATAACGGACACTATGACATGCTCCTATTGCTCGGCGATTTGCTGAACTATGGTCCGCGCAACGGTGTGCCAGAAGGACTTGACGCACCAGGAGTGGCTGAAATTCTTTCAAAATACCAGAAAGACATCGTTGCCGTTAGGGGCAACTGTGACAGCGAGGTCGACCAAATGCTCCTCCCCTTCCCCATCATGAGTACCTATGCTATCGTTGCCGATGGGAAGCACCGCATTTTCCTCACACACGGACACATCGTCAATGAAGGCAACCTTCCCCAAAAGGGCAGTTGCGAGGTGTTTTTTTACGGCCACACACATTTGTGTGGCATCAAGCCTTCTGAAAACGGAGGCCCTGCTATATGCAACACAGGGTCGCCCACATTCCCCAAGGGTGGCAACCCGTCAACATTCGCCACGCTCGAAGACGGTGTCCTGTCGTTGAGACTCCTTGATGGAAGCGTTTTGAAGCAACTGAAGGTGTACTAAAAAGGCGGCAACATTCCTCGCTGGCACCCAAAACAACGCTGGCAAATGCGATTTTTTGACAAGAGAATAAGGGGATACTGAAAAATCGCTACCGCCAAAGCACATTATCTGATTTGTTTTGAATAACTTTGCATGCTATGGGTAGAATTCTTGCAATTGATTATGGTAAAAAGCGCACAGGGTTGGCTGTGACAGACCCTCTTAAAATTATTCCGGGCGGTCTGACAACGGTTGACACCAAAGACCTCATGAAATTTCTGAAGGACTACATTGCGCGCGAAAATGTTGAGAAAATCGTGATTGGATGGCCGACACAGCTAAACGGCTGTCCGTCTGAAAACGCAGCGCGCATTGCCAATTTCATCAAAGCGTTTGAACGCGAAATTCCCAACCTCCCCATCGTTCGCTATGATGAGCGCTTCACATCGACCATTGCCCACCAAGTGATGCTTGATGCCGGACTCGGGAAAAAACGCAGGCAAAACAAGGCGCTGGTGGACGAAATCAGTGCAACGCTGGTTCTGCAATCATACATGGGAAGTTCAATGATGTAAATCAAACTGTGACGTGTCCCAAACACCGGTTTTGCCAGCCGGTTTATATCCAAGAAAATATGTATAATAAAGAAATATGATTTTACCAATTTACACATACGGACAGCCTGTGTTGCGAAAAACGGCTGAGGATATTACCATGGATTATCCTGAACTGCAACAACTCATCCAAGACATGTTTGAAACGATGGACCACGCCGACGGCGTTGGACTCGCCGCCCCACAGATTGGCAAAGCCATCCGCTTGGTAGTAATTTCCCTCGATGTCATGAAAGATGATTTTCCTGAATACAAAGACTTCCGCCACGCCTATATCAACCCCTATATCATTGAAACGGACGACAGCAAAACGGAATCAATGGAAGAAGGTTGCTTGAGCCTGCCAGGCATTCACGAACCAGTGCGCCGCCCAACGCGCGTTCATGTCAAATATATTGACGAACAGGGAAATCCTCACGACGAATGGGTTGAAGGATACTTAGCACGCGTTATGCAGCATGAGTTTGACCATCTTGACGGACACGTTTTTGTCGACCACCTGTCTGCCCTGCGCAAGCAAATGATCAAAAGCAAAATTTCTGCCCTGCTGAAAGGGAAGGTGCGTTGCAGCTACAAGACGAAGGGCGCGAAATAAACAGGCCGGCACCCGCATCAGACTGACGCCCCCTGGAATCTTAGTTCCAGCATCGCCGTTGGGCGAATGCAAGTCAGTCGACAGAAAATATTTGAAATCCTGTACGGTTTGTTCAACTTCCCTAACCCCCGACCAATATTGCGAAGGCAGTGGCACTCAGCCATTGCCTTTATGCAAGTAGGGAACAAAAACGATTCCTGTGTTTCATCCTTCCAGAAAAACCTCCATGACAAAGGCCAACAAACAGATAATGGCAACGTGGCGCAAACGTCTGACTGCCACCATTGCGTCGGCGCTTTTCTCCGTATGCCCGCTTTTATCGCAAATAAACACCGACCAAGTGATTTTCATGGGAAGGAGTGCTCTGGCTTCAAGCGATTATCTGACCGCCATCCACTATTTCAACCAGGTCATTGAGGCCAAGCCATTTCTGTGGGAGCCTTATTACTTCCGTGCATACACCAAATTTATCCTTGATGACTACACGGGAGCGGAGGAAGACTGCACGAAATCCATCAACGCAAACCCGTTTCAAATTGGAGTGTACCAGTTGCGTGGTCTTTGCCGCATCCGCCTCGAACAATACGATAAGGCGGCAGAAGACTACACTAAAACCATTGCAGAAAAACCACAAGACGAGGGGGCATTATACAACCGCGGACTATGCCATCTGCAACTCAAAGAATATGACAAAGCGCTGAAAGATATTGACGCACTGCTCAAATTCAAACCGAATTTCTACAGAGCCTACGCTATAAAAGCACAAATTTCTCTGGCGCAAAAAGACACCGTACAGGGCATCAATTACATTGACAAGCTCTTGAAAATGAATCCTGAGAATGCCGATGGATGGTCGTTTAAGGGAAGATATGCTCTTGAAAAAAAACGCTATGAGGAAGCCGATTCGTGTCTTTCCATCGCCATAAAACTACAGCCAAACAACTACGAATGCTATCTGGCGCGTGCCCTAGCCCGCCACGGGATGAACCTGTTTGGAGATGCCATTGCAGATTACGACAAAACTATTAGCCTCGTTCCGCAGCATTTCGTGGCACACTACAACCGCGGACTTCTTCTGGCCTTGGTCGGGAGCAACAACAAGGCCATCGACGATTTCTCGTTTGTCATCAACAAGGAACCCGACAATGTCATGGCCATCTACAACCGCGCCCTGCTGAGAAAAGAAACGGGAGACTACCGCGGAGCTGCGGCTGATTTCACTGAAATCATACGGCAGTTTCCCAATTTCACCTATGGCTACTATGCCCGTGCCGAATGCCGCAGGAAATACGGAGACGTGCGCGGTGCGCTCAACGATGAAAGTGTTGTGGCACGCGCCAACTTAGACATGTTCTTCGGCAAATCATCACGTCGCTATCCCGTCAAGCGCTGGCGACAAAACAACGACCACAGCCTCGACAAATACCAAGAACTCGTTGAGGATGCCGACAACGACTCCACAGGGTCGGCCTACGGAAGGATGCTCTCTGCTGATTTGTTTGGACGTGTGCAGAACAAAGCGACCGACAAGACGCTGATCCGCCCATTCTTGTTCACCTTCAATGCTCCGGCTGCCAACAAAAGATACCGGTCTGTTGCCTTCGTTGAACAAGCGGCTGAGATTTCGCAAAAGATGGCAGGTGTTGCACCACTTGAATTCTCTGCGGAATACGCACACAGCAGTTCCGATGAAAGCCAAAAGGCCGACAGGATAACTAATTGCAAGCGTTTCAAATCTGAATCCGACAGCCTGTTTGCACAGTCGGTGATTGCCTCAGACAGATATGATTACCCTTTGGCCAACAAACTGCTGCAGAAGGCGTCTGACGCCAACAGCAATGCCAAAATGAAATTTGTGCTTGACATCCAAAAAGCCACAATTTTATATTTCGAGTTTCTGGCTTCACAACCATCTGCCACACCGGCCATCGCCCCCAACACAAACCAAAGGGGAGGTCATTTGACTGATGACCGACTGGCTGCTGGCAACAAGGCAACACTCAACGCGGCCGCAACAATATTGAAGAAGTTGGCAAGCAGCACGGAACTGCCCAACCAATATGCTCTATATAATTTAGGATGTATCGAAGCCAAGACGGGAGACACGAAACAGGCCATCAAACATTTTTCAGAAGCCATAAAGGCCGACAAAATGTTTGCAGAAGCCTACTATAACCGCGGACTGCTCTTGCTCGAACAAGGCGAAAAAGACAAAGCACGTCAAGACCTCAGCAAAGCGGGAGAACTGGGTTTGTATAAGGCATACGCCATTCTCAAGGGGGGATTCTGATGAATCACGTGGTCAGAAACTAAAAACTCTGCTGCCACACCTGTCATTTAGCCCCAAAAACACTGTTTTAAAGTCGCACCAAGCAAAAGTAATGGAACGCGAAATTGTTTTTTTATGATTCATAAGACAGAAGCACTTCCTGCTTTGGATTTACAAAAGAGCACGGAAAGAATCCTGCCAAATAGTTTTGCCAACCAACTTACATAACAAATAAATTCTACCAACATGGCAAGAAAGAAAAAGCCGTTACCACTACTCGAGAACATAACTATCACTGACATCGCAGCAGAAGGAAAAGCCATCGCAAAAGTTGACGGCCTGGCCGTTTTCGTTCCGTTTGTCATACCTGGAGATGTTGTCGATCTTCAAATCCGCCGCAAAAAACACAGTTTTGCAGAAGCTGAAGCCGTCAACTTCCACCAGTATTCCCCCGACCGCGCAAAACCATTCTGCCCGCACTTTGGAGTATGCGGCGGTTGCAAATGGCAGATTCTGCCATACGAACTGCAACTACACCACAAGCAGAAACAGGTTGAAGAAACCTTGCGGAGAATTGGCAAGGTGGAACTGCCGGAAATCAACGCTATTCTCGGAAGCCGGAAAACACAAGAATACCGAAACAAACTGGAATTTGGATTCTGCAACAAAAAATGGCTGACAAACGAGCAGGTGGCCTCAGGCGAGGTGTTTGACAATATGAACGCCGTTGGGTTTCACATCACGGGAGCCTTCGACAAAATTCTGGACATTGAAGAATGCCATCTGATGACAGACATCAACAACCGTCTGCGCAATGCCATCCGCGAATATGCTTTTGAAAACAACCTCTCCTTCTTTGACTACCGCGCCCAACAGGGACTGCTGCGCAACATGATGATTCGCACATCAACAACAGGTGAATTGATGTTGCTGATGCAATTCTGCATACACACACCTGAAGAAGAGGCCCAGGCCAAAGACACGCTTGCATTCATCCACAAAACATTCCCAGAGGTGACCTCTCTACTTTATGTAAACAACACGAAATGCAATGACACAATTGGCGATTTGGACGTCTGCACATATTTTGGAACAGACCACATCTACGAAGAAATGGAAAATCTGCGCTTTAAGGTCGGTCCGAAAAGTTTTTACCAGACAAACTCCTTGCAGGCATACGAATTGTATAAAGTGGCCAGAGAATTTGCGAGTTTGACGGGCAACGAACTCGTTTACGACTTATACACTGGAACAGGAACCATCGCTAACTTTGTGGCTCATCAGGCCAAAAAAGTCATCGGCATTGAATATGTCCCGGAAGCCATTGAAGATGCCAAGGTGAATGCAGAATTAAACCACCTGAACAACACTTTGTTTTACGCTGGCGACATGAAGGACATCCTCACACAGGATTTCATCAACGAGCATGGTCGCCCCGATGTCATCATCACCGACCCTCCACGTGCTGGCATGCACGCCGACGTCATCTCAACAATTCTCTTTGCAGAGCCAAAACGCATCGTATATGTGAGCTGCAACCCTGCCACGCAAGCACGTGATCTGTCGCTCCTTGACGAGGCATACCGTGTCGTAAAAGTACAACCTGTCGACATGTTTCCTCAGACGCACCACGTTGAGAATGTCGTGTTGCTCGAAAGGAGAAGCAAGGCGGAATAAAAAAAGTAAACCGATAGCAGAGTCAACCTTCCAAAAGCCAACATCCCAATGACCAACGTCCACCGACACAACAGCCGCTTGTCTGCACGCCTGCAGCCATTGGTTGCAGAGGCCGACTCTTCAGCGTTATTCTGTCTGCTGAACCAGTTGAGCCACAGCGAATTCAGAACGGCGAGCTACATGCTTGCAGAAGAGTTATTGCCAGCCATAACAAACCCATCGGCTTTCATGACTCTTTTCTTCGATATCGTGCCACAAAAGCCAAAAGCCTATTTAGGCACATTTCTGAAAGCCGCAGCCAAACTGCATGCCAAAGCGTTGCTCAACCTGAAAGACGAACGTCTCCACCAATTCTCTGCAGAGTGTTCTGACATTGACTGCCGGAAAATATTAGACAGCCTGCTCCCGGTCACAAGTCGCCGCGAAGATGCCGACATCCTGCTTGACGAATTTGCCAAAGACACAGAATTCCGGCTCAACGCTCTTCAGCGTGCAGAAACCGATCTCTGCTACTTCCTCCTGTTTCAAAACCTGCGGCAAGAGGAAGAAAACAAGGATTTGATACGACACCACTACATCGTCCTGCTGAAGAAAGACAACAAACGGGCATACAACATGGCAAGCATCATGCGTCATTATTTTGACCTGCAAGACCTACCTGGACAATTTTCACTGAAACTCCAGAATTATGAATTGAGCCGTTTGGAAATATCCTACGAAACATTTACAAAAACACTTAACCAATAACACCACACAAAACCTAATCTCAAAAAAATGAAGAAGTCATTTTTATTGGTGCTTCTCGGAGCCACCATGTGTTGCACAGCAATGGCGGACAAGAAACCGTCAAAAAAACCTGCTGCAACCACCACGAAGTCGCAATCTGCTTTCACAAGCGGACAAGAGGGACTTTTTGGCGTGTTGAGACGTGATGCCGACTACTTTTTCGACATCCCAGATTCCCTACTCTCCCGACGCTTCCTGGCCACGGTGCGTTTCACCTCTACACCGGCAGGGACGGGAAAATATGGCGGCGAATCCGTAAACCAGCAAACCGTTTATTGGGAACCAGCGCCAGGAAATGTCATGCTGCTGAGGTCTGACCTCATGGTCAACATGGGAAATTCGATGGATGCCATCGACCGCGCCGTCAAAACGAGCAACAACAACCCCATCATCGGCACCTTCAAGATTGAAGGACACAGAAACGGACACTATCTGGTCAAAGTCACGTCATTCTTCAATGAAGACAACCCTGCCCTGGGTGTCAGTCGGGACATCAAAAAAGAATTTGGCCTGCAAGGATATATGCCGCAAGCATCATACATTGAAAGCATCAAGACATTCCCCTTAAACACGGAAATCAGAACGGTGAAGACATGGATGACTTCAACCACCAGCACCATCGCTGGCTCAAACACGGGACGTGTCACCCTGGGACTCAACATCTCCTTTGTTCTCCTCCCCAAAGACCCCATGATTCCACGCCTCTTCGATCCACGCGTTGGCTACTTCTCTGACAGATACTATGTCTTTGCCGACAATCAGCAACGCTCTGAAACAATGCGTTTCATCACCCGCTGGCGTCTGGAGCCGAAAGACAGCACCGACATGGAAAAAATGAAACGCGGCGAACTGGTGGAGCCCAAAAAACCAATTGTCTACTACATCGACCCCGCAACGCCGAAGAAGTGGCGCCCCTACCTCATCCAAGGTGTCAACGACTGGCAAAAGGCATTTGAACACGCCGGATTCAAAAACGCAATCATGGCTAAAGAATGGCCTGTCGGCTGCGACAGCATGTCGATGGAAGACGCCCGCTTCTCTGTCATCCGCTATTATGCATCGCCCATTGAAAATGCCTACGGACCGCAAATTCACGATCCACGAACGGGCGAAATTATTGAATCACACATCGGATGGTATCACAACGTGATGCGACTCTGCCACGACTGGTATATGATTCAGGCTGGATGTGTTGACCCCGAAGCCCGCAAAATGAAACTCAGCGACGAACTCATGGGACAGCTCATCCGCTTCGTGTCGTCACACGAAGTTGGACACACATTGGGACTTCGCCACAATTTCGGTTCGTCAAGCACAGTGCCCGTCGACAGTCTGAGAAACAGAGCCTGGCTGGAAGCCAACGGACACACGCCGTCTATCATGGACTATGCCCGATTCAACTACGTGGCACAACCGGAAGACAGCATCACGCACGCCGGAATGTTCCCCCGCATCGGTGACTACGACTGCTGGGCCATCAAATGGGGATACACGCCGATGTGGAATGCCTACGACGCTGAAAGCGACCACTGGGAACTGGAAAAGATGACCAGCGAAACGCTGCGGGGTAACCGCCGTCTCTGGTTTGGCGACGGGGAAACCAACACGACAAACGACTCACGCTGTCAAAGAGAAGACTTGGGAGACGATGCTGTGAAAGCAAGCGAATATGGTATCTTAAACCTGAAACGCATCATCAAGCAGCTCCCAAAATGGACCTATGAAAGCAATGACATCTATGGCAAAAACCTCTCGTCAATGTACGACCAAGTCTTGTCACAGTTCAACCGCTACGCCAACCACGTGGCAGGAAACATTGCAGGCGTCTACAAAGACTATAAAACGGTGGACGAACCGGGAGCTGTATTCACCAACCTCTCACGCGAGAAACAGAAATACGCGCTCGATTACATCAACCGACATATATTCACCGAACCGACATGGCTCATTGATGTGCCTTACATGAACCGCCTGATGGCAAATCCGCAAGTCCTGACCATCGGAGTCGGACGCAACGTGATGGGAAATCTCCTCAAATCGTCACGACTTGAGAAAATGACACCCGAATATCCGCTGAACGACTATCTGAAAGACCTGACCAACATGTTGTTCAAGGAAACAGCAAGCGGTGCTAAGACAACTGAATACAGAAGAGCTTTGCAAACGACATACGTGACAACGCTCGTTGGATATTACAAAGGCGGGGACGTCACAAGTCCAACACACGCCAACATGCTGAGCGCATTACGGACGCTCTCCTCACGTCTGAAAGTTGCACGCGCCGCCGATCAAGCAACACGCGACCACTATGCAGCGCTGACCGACATCATCAAACGTGCCTTGACCGTGAAATAAGAGCAACAAGCCTCTCAAAAAACCGTTGAGAGTATTGTAAGCATCCCATGCAGGCCGTATAGGAAAGCCTCC
>UMGH01015122.1_pt1 | contig 11219 bp, 7 predicted proteins | sample 1965231 | NCBI WGS metagenome assembly UMGH01 (sample SAMEA4836068, study PRJEB28245) | human gut metagenome | biome: gut microbiome; material: fecal sample | place: Denmark | collected 2008 | reverse complement strand
ACTGTTTGTGTTTTTAGTCATAAATGTCCATCAATGAGCCAGGTGTTTTTATTTTCTCATAGTTTTATTATATATTTATCTCAAAATCATGTAACTTTGCAAAAACATTGCAATACATTATGATAATTAAGAATATAGCTATCAAAAATTTTCGTGGTTTTGCGGATAAATACTTTGATTTTGACGCAAAAATGAATGTAGTGTTGGGTAATAACACTACAGGAAAGACTACATTGCTACATGCAGTACAAATAGCTCTTGGCGCTTTTCTCCAAGAGCTAAAATTGGTGTCTGGTTGTACAAGAAATGCAAAAGATAGCGACATCGCAAGGATATATAGCGAAACTACTAAAAGTTTTCAGAAACTACTCGAAAAACCTTGCTTCGAAGTGAATGCTATTATTACGGATGGTACTTTTCATTTTGATTCAAATGAATATATAGCAGAAGAAAAGAATATCGAATGGATACGTTCTGGCTCAAAAAATTCACGTAGAAATGCAGGAGAACTCATAGATGCTGTGGCTAAAATGGAACAAAAAAGACGTAATGCTGATGCTACTAAAACAACGTCGGTATTACCTCTTATGCTTTCGTTCGGGGCTTCACGATTAGAAAATAATTACAATGGTGCCCAAAAGACTAAGACAAGAGCCTCAAGAGAACAACGAGCTTATAAATGCGCTTTAGATGAAAAGGTTGACTTTAAAAGTGCTTTTGATTGGTTATACCGATTTGACAAAGAACTTGCCAAAGGTCGTGAATTTGAGGGTACTGATATAGCCTTTCTAAACGCATTACAAGAAGCCATTCCTGCACTCAAACAAATTGAGATTGACAGAAAGAATAACGAGTTTACGACTCTAATACAAATGGCAAAGGATAATATGCCCTATTGGCTTAGCTACGACATGATGAGTGATGGTTTTAAAGCCATGATAAATATCGTGTCGGAGATAGCCTACCGATGCATAGAACTAAATGGTTTTCTTGGAAACGATGCTATTAAGAAAACGCCTGGCATCGTTATGATTGACGAGGTTGATTTATATCTGCATCCCCATTGGCAACAACATATTCTCTCTGACTTGCAATCAGCCTTTCCTCTTCTTCAATTTATCGTTACTACCCACTCGCCTTTCATTGTACAAAGTGTTGAGAGCCGAAACGTAATTACATTGGATGGTACAAAAGGAGACAACGATCCTAACAAACGCAGTATCGAGGAAATTGCCATTAACGAAATGAACCTTGACACAGTGAGAAGCGCAAAATACAATGAAATGGTGGAAAAGGCTGAACGATATTATCAATTAGTTAAGACTAATAAAGAAAATACGAATGAAGCCATCAATATTAAGAAAGAATTGGATAACATTGAAGAACGCTTCTCTGATGACCCTGCTTATGTAGCACTTCTTAGAGCAGAAAGGAGGGGATTATGAGACCTGTTGAAAAATGGAATCCTAACAAGGAAAAAAGCATCTGTGAAACCTATACCCAATATCAAGATGCTAAATTTGACCTTTGCCGTAACTTAGGTACAATGTGCTCTTATTGCGAAAAAGCATACGATGATGAACGTGACTTGCAAGTAGAACACGTTCAACCTAAAAATTATAAGGACAAAAATGGCAAATATATCTATGCTCACTTAAAAACAGCATGGAGCAATTTTCTTCTGTCTTGCCCTACGTGTAATGGGGCTGACAACAAGGATACTAAAAATGTTATATTAAGCCAATGCCATCTTCCGCATCTTAACAACACTTTTCTAAGTCTATGTTATAAAGCTGGCGGTGTTGTTGATGTTAATCCTACTTTAAATGGAGTTTCTGCTGCTAATGCACGCCATTTACTTGAGCTGGTTGGGCTAAATAAGGGACCAAAAGAATCAAGCCCCAAAGATAGACGTTGGAAAATTCGCTCCGAAAAATGGAATCTTGCAAACAGATATTTGAAAAAATATAACATGGGACTAACCGATGTAGAAACTATTATACATTTAACTAAGGGCTATGGATGTTGGTCTATTTGGTTTACTGTATTCAAGGAACATGATGAAGTAAGAAAAGCTCTTATCGAAAATTTTCCTGGAACTGCGGTAGAATGTTTTGATGCTAACAATCATTATGAACCTATCAACCGAAATCCCAACAATCCCTATGACCCTGTATGAATATCGTGTAATGCAAGGATATATTATTCAAGTTTCGGATTTGGTCAAGGCGGGCTGCAAGCCCAATAAATTCCATAGCCCATGGCAACGCCTTGGGGTAAATATACGTACATTGTACAACGCCCTGTAAGGGCAGAAGTTCTAATATAAATATTATCAACACCAAATTACCCAAGGTGTTGCCTTAGGCTATGCACTATTGCCCTTACAGGTAGGGTGTTCAAAATCTGCATTTTTTCTGCATGATATTTGATAGTTTTATCAGGAAATTTCACGCGCCAGCCTCACCCCGTTAGGTAGGGTGTTGGGCTGGCGCGGGAGGTAATGTTTCGACATAAATGTCCATCAGATTTAAGTATTAAGTAATAAGTATTAAGTATTACAATCTACTAAGCGAACAACTGTTTGTGTTTTTAGTCATAAATTGCCATCAATGAGTCATAAATGTTCATGAATTATTTTTTTGAATTTCCATGAATAACTCCTTTCGGGGTTGGGCTGATGCAAGAGATGTTGATGGGGAAATAAAGGTATATATATAGGAACGCGCGCGAGGGATGATCATATTTAAGTTTATGAGTGTTCATGAAAATATTCGTTTAAGTGTCATAAACTTACGCCAAATGGGTAATAAAATTGAGCCTAATTGGTAATAGCGATATTTTATCTCGTTAACTGTACTGCCTTTTCTATGCTCTTAACTGCGTATATGTGGGTTACATTTTTCGCTTTAATCCCCCTCAAAAGCATTAGAACTATCTTTTCATATCCTTTTTAAAAAGAAGCAAATCATGAAATGCAATAAAAAAGTTGTATTTTTGCACACTGTATGTCTAATTCTTCTTTAGGATGGGAAAATAAATGTTCTATCTGACAGAACTTGTTTAGGCACAAGGTTTGCATGTAGGTAAAAACTATGTGTGGCTTTTGGGAAGCAAAAACACAGGTATACAATTTTACTCTATATACATATAGCAAACAATAGCACAATCTTTTGCGCGTAGCCTTTTACCATGCAGCGCACCGATAATTCACGAATATGAACATGAACGATAATAATCAAACTCCATTTTCGCTTGTAGCCGACTTCGAAGGCGATATGAGCGCATTGTTGCAAACTCCCTTTAAGGGTAAACTGCCTGTGTTGGCACTGCGCAACATGATGCTCTTCCCTGGGGTAGTAGGCACGGTTACTGTTGGCCGTGCTATGAGTCTGAAGGTGGTGACACAATCGCTCAGCAAAGGCACTCTTATTGCCGTAGCTGCTCAGAAAGACGGTGAGGTGGATGACCCTAATCGTAACGACTTATACGACGAGGGCGTGGTGGCTCGCGTTATGCGTGTGATTGAAATGCCAAACCACACAAGCACTGCTATTTTGCAAACTTATGGTGCTATTAAACTGGGCGCTATTAGCAAACGAGGCGGTGTGATGCGTGTGGAGGCTGAACCTGTTGCTGAGGATTTGACTAAACAGGATGACGAGGATTACAAGGCTTTGGTGGATTCTTGCCGAGACCATGTGGTGCGTTTGCTGAAATTGGGCGAAGGCATTCGCTCGGAAGAGGCTACCTTTGCTTTGCGCAATATCAAGCACCCGGTGTTCTTGCTGAACTTTATCTGTTCGAATATGCGCTTGGAACAGAATGAGCGCTATGACCTGTTTACACAACACAATATATATGAACGCGCGATGATGTTGCTGAAACTGTTGAGCCGTGACTGTCAGTTGGCTGAACTGAAACGCAATATCGAAACACAAACGCGCCAAGAACTCGAACAGCAACAACGTGAGTACTTCTTGCACCAACAAATTCGTAACATTCAGAGTGAGTTAGGCGAGGATAACGAAGGGGATGCTGCTGAATTGGAGAAGAAGGCTGAGGGTATGGACTTGCCCGAAAAGGTTCGAGATATTTTTAAACGCGAACTTAATAAGTTTAAGCGCGTTAATCCGCAGTCGCCTGATTATGGTGTGCAACTTACTTACTTGCAAACCATGCTTTCGTTGCCTTGGGGCATTCAAACCGAGGATAACTTGAACATTAAGAATGCAAGTCACATTCTTGACCGTGACCACTATGGCATGGAGAAGGTGAAGGAGCGCATTCTGGAACATCTTGCTACTTTGCGCTACCGCCAGTCGGAGAAGGCTCCAATTCTTTGTTTGGTAGGTCCTCCAGGTGTTGGTAAGACTTCATTGGGACGCAGCATTGCCGAGGCTATTGGTCGTAAATATGTGCGCATTTCTTTGGGGGGTGTACACGATGAAGCTGAAATTCGCGGTCATCGCCGTACGTACGTTGGGGCTATGCCTGGACGTATTGTAAAGGCTATGATTAAAGCGGAGTCTAACAATCCGCTCTTTGTGCTTGATGAGGTGGACAAGGTTTCGGAGAACAACTACAATGGCGATCCGAACAGTGCCTTACTGGAGGTGCTTGACCCTGAACAGAATAGCAGTTTCCACGACAACTATTTGGACTTGGACTATGACCTTTCGAAGGTTTTCTTTATTGCTACTGCCAATAGTTTGCAAACTATTCCTCGTCCCCTACTCGACCGTATGGAGGTGATTAACGTGGAGGGGTATCTTACGGAGGAGAAAAAGGAGATTGCACGCCGACACCTTATTCCTAAAGAACAAAATGAATATGACTTTGGCAAGGATGGTAAGTTGAAGTTTACGCCTGCTGCCATTGAGTTTATTATTGAAAAATATACGCGCGAAAGTGGTGTGCGTCAGCTTGAGAAGCAGATTGACAAGATTTTCCGCAAGGTGGCTTATCTCACTTCGACGAGCGAGGATGGTGAAATGCCTTTTGCAGGCAAGAGCATTAAGCCTACTGATGTTGAAACGCTATTGGGCAAGCCTTTGTTTAGTCGCGATAAATATCAAGGCAATAAATATGCGGGCGTGGTAACGGGCTTGGCATGGACGGCTGTTGGTGGCGAAATTTTGTTTATTGAAACCAGTGTGAGCCGTAGCAAGGGTGGTAAACTTACGCTTACGGGTAACTTGGGCGATGTGATGAAGGAGAGTGCCGTATTGGCATTGGAATATATCCGCGCACATGCTGACACGTTGGGTATTGACCACCGCGTGTTTGACCACTGGGGTGTACACATTCACGTGCCTGAAGGTGCTACGCCTAAAGATGGTCCTTCGGCTGGTATCACAATTGCTACTTCGATTGCCTCGGCTTTGACGCAACGCCGTGTACGCGACCATATTGCCATGACGGGCGAGATTACGTTGCGTGGCAGAGTGTTACCTGTTGGCGGTATTAAAGAGAAAATTTTGGCTGCCAAACGTGCTGGCATTACTGATATTATGATTTCGGAAGAGAACCGCAAGGATATTGAAGAAATCAATGAGAAGTATGTGGATGGATTGACTTTCCACTTTGTTGAGGATGTGCAAGATGTGTTACGCTTTGCCTTGCTCAAAGAGAAGGTGGAGGGTGCCATCGACTTGAACCAAGCGCTCGATGAAGGTAATGCGAACGAACAATCATCTCTAAAAGACACTAAAAGCGATGTGGCCGTTAGGCTATTGAAGGAAAAAGAATGAAATACGAACTGCAACATACTGACGGCGCTGCACGTGCCGGACTGATTACGACAGACCATGGACAAATTCACACGCCTATATTTATGCCTGTGGGCACTTTGGGCAGTGTGAAGGGGGTGCATTTGCACGAGATTAAGGACGACATCAATGCCGAAATTATCTTGGGCAACACGTATCACTTGTACTTGCGTCCTGGACTCGAAATATTAGAGAAAGCTGGCGGTTTGCATAAGTTTAATGGTTTTGACCGTCCGATGCTTACTGACAGTGGGGGCTTTCAAGTGTTTTCGCTTTCGGGTATTCGCAAACTCTCGGAGGAGGGCTGCGAATTTCGTTCGCACATTGATGGCAGCAAGCACTTTTTCTCGCCTGAGAGGGTGATGGACATTGAGCGTACGATTGGTGCCGACATTATGATGGCATTCGACGAATGTCCTCCGGGTACGGCTGACTATGCGTATGCTCGCAAGAGTTTGGACTTGACGCATGGATGGATGAAGCGTTGCTGGAAGCGCTTTCATGAAACGGAACCGAAGTATGGCTACAGTCAGGCTCTATTCCCTATTGTGCAAGGTTGTGTATATAAGGACTTGCGACAGGAGAGTGCCAAGTTTATGACGGACTTGGGTGCTGAGGGTTATGCCATTGGCGGATTGGCTGTGGGTGAACCTGCTGAGGTGATGTATGACATGATTGAGGTGGTGAATGACATTTTGCCAACTGACCGTCCGCGTTACTTGATGGGTGTGGGTACGCCTGTTAATATTCTTGAGGGTATTGAACGAGGTGTGGACATGTTTGACTGTGTGATGCCTACACGCAACGGACGAAATGCTTGCCTGTTTACTGCCGAGGGCATTATCAATATGCGTAATGCTAAATGGGCTGACTGCTTTGAACCTGTTGACCCCATGGGACATTGTTTTGCCGATGTGCAATATACGAAAGCTTACTTGCACCACTTGTTTAAAGCTAAGGAATTGTTGGCTATGCAAATTGCCTCAATCCACAACTTGAGTTTCTACCTCTGGTTGGTGCGTGAGGCACGCAAACAGATTTTGGCGAACAACTTTGGTCCGTGGAAACGCGAGATGGTTGAAAAACTGAGCCGAAAGCTCTAAGAATGGTCACATGTTGAAAAAGTTTTTTGAAAAAATAAAGAACTACTTGCTACTCCCTGCCCGACAAAAGTCGAGCGGGGAGTTGGCGGTTGCTGATAGGGATGCTCAAACAGCGTCTGCTAAACCAAAGGATAAGCATGGACATAAGCCTTTGCTTGGTAGGTTGGACCGTTACATCATCGTTAAGTTTATCAGCACTTACATCTTTCTCATTGCCATCATTATTGTGATTGCGGTGATCTTTGACTTTAACGAGAACATTGACAAACTCACGCAGAGTCATGCCTCGGCACTGAAGATTGCGCAATATTATGGCAACTTTGTGCCTTACTTTGCCAACCTTTTTAGTCCGCTCTTTGTGTTTATTGCCGTTATCTTCTTTACCTCGAAATTGGCTGACAAGAGCGAGATTATTGCAATGAAGAGTACGGGCATGAGCTTTAAGCGATTGTTGAGACCTTACATGTTTACGGCTGCGTTGATTGCTGCCAGTACTTTTGCTCTGGGAGCTTATGTCATTCCGAAGAGTAATGTGGCACGTGTAAACTTTCAGAATCGTTACATCAAGAAGAAGACTGACATTACGTCGGTGGACAATGTGCAGATGCAAGTGGACACGGGTGTTGTGGCTTACATTACACACTTTGACAATGTGACGAAGAGTGGCTATGGTTTCTCGCTCGATAAGTTTGTGGAGAAGAAGTTGGTGTCGCATCTCACGGCACAAAGCATTCAATATGACACGTTGTCGGATCATCGCTTTTCGTGGACGCTGCGTTCTTACGAAATTCGTACGCTTAAGGGTATGCGTGAGGTGTTGAAACGTGGCGAACGCATTGACACGACGATTGTGATGGAGCCGAAGGACTTCTTTTATGTGCGTGACCAGGAGCAGACGCTTACGTTGCCTGAACTGCGTGAGTTTATTGACAGACAGAAGTTGCGCGGTGTGTCGAACATTAGTAAGTATGAAGTGGAATACTACAAACGTTTTGCAATGCCCTTTGCTGCTTTTATCCTTACGATTATAGGTGTATGTCTCTCAAGCCAAAAACGTAAGGGGGGTATGGGTATTAGTTTAGGTGCTGGATTGGCATTGAGTTTTGCTTATATTCTGTTTCAAACAATTTCTGCCTCGTTTGCTAACAATGCGGGACTGGATGCTTCGGTTGCAGTGTGGATTCCCAATGTGGTGTTTGCTATCATTGCTTTGGTGCTTTACCGTCGCACACCACAATAAAAAGGGGGTTAAATTCATAATCCCTAAACACAAAAACTAAGAATTATAAATGAACAACATAGAAAACTCTCCCGAAAAGGCACCTGAGGTGTTCTTTGAAGATCTTGACCTGTCGGACAATGTGCTGGATGCGCTTTATGACATGCGTTTTGAAAAGTGTACACCCGTTCAGACTAATTGTATTCCACCTATACTTGAGAATCGCGATGTGCTGGGTGTGGCACAAACAGGTACGGGTAAAACGGCTGCTTACTTGTTGCCTTTGCTCACTTTGATGGAACGCGATGAACATCCTGCAGATGCCGTGAACTGTTTGGTGATTGCTCCAACACGTGAATTGGCAAGACAGATTGACCAGGCTTTACAGGGTTTTGCTTATTACACCCATGTGAATGCGGTGGCTGTGTATGGGGGGAATGATGGGGTGCGATTTGAACAAGAACGTAAGTCGCTGCAAGCGGGTGCTGACATTGTGTTGGCTACACCTGGACGACTGATTACGCACTTGCAATTAGGCAACTTGGACTTGAGTCGTACGACGCACTTGGTGCTTGACGAGGCGGATCGTATGCTTGATATGGGATTTGCTGAGGACATTCTTTCGATTGTGAAACAAATGCCCGAGCACAGACAAACGATTCTCTTTTCGGCGACGATGCCTCCTAAGATTGCAGAACTGGCACGAACGGTGATGCACAACCCTGTTGAGGTGGAGATTGCGGTGTCGAAACCTGCCGAAAATATTAAGCAGAGCCTTTACGTTTGCCACGAAAGTGACAAGGCAATTATCTTGAAAAAGATTTTTAAAGAGCAGCCTCCCAAGCGTGTCATTTTGTTCTGTTCATCGAAACAGAAGGTGAAGGAGTTGGCGATTGTGTTGCGACGGAGTGGGTTGAATGCTCGTGCCATGCACGCTGACCTTGCACAGAGTGAACGTGACGAAGTGATGAATCTGTTCAGAGCTCATCAGGTGGACTTGCTTGTGGCTACAGACATTGTGGCGCGTGGCATTGACATTGACGACATTACGATGGTGATTAACTATGATGCACCACATGATGCGGAGGATTATGTACACCGCATTGGACGTACAGCACGTGCTGGACGTGAAGGTAGCGCGGTGACTCTGATTGGCGAAAAGGATTTGTTGGCTTTGTCGAACATTGAACGTACATTGAAGATTAAAATTCCACGTGCTGAATTGCCCGAAGGGGTACGTCCGCCACAAACTGAGCCTCAGCATGGACGTGGAGGTGCGCGAGATGGCAAACAGGGTGGTCGAGGTGCTAAGAATGGTCGTGGAAGGAATAAGAACTCCCAAACTAAGGGGGACGCTACCCATAAGGGGACTAAGACGAACGATGGGAAACAACGTCGTGACAACCATCACCAAAGTTATAAGCAAGGGGGTAAGCCGCATGGCAAAACTGATAACCGCCCTGCTGCAAAGCAACGTCCACCTAAGGCTGGGAATGGTCGCAAACCTGAGTAACAAGTTTTTGTTGCAAGAAGACTTTGTCATAAAATGCTTTTTTAAAGACGTTTTGTGACAAAGTCTTCTTGCGAAAACGAACTTGTGCTATACTTTGGGGGACTTCTCTATGCTTTTTGAAATTCTTTATGCTTAACCAAGCCTCAAAATGAAGTCGTCTAAACTTTTATGAAGTTCAAGATTTGCCTTTATTTTTGAAGCGATTTTTGGCATTGAAGAGGGAGTGTAGCGAGCTACACGACCGATGAAAGGTCAAAAAGCGGTCAAAAAGAAAGGTAAAGATTGAATTTAGAAGAGATAAAAGTTTAAATCTAACCTTCGTCAGAAAAGTTTAGACGACTTCAATAACACAATAATAATAATGAAACACTTTTTACTTTGCCTTATGGCTGCCTTTGCCTCGCTTGCTACACAGGCGCAATGGTTGGTACCCATGACACGCTTTCATGACAAAGACAGCAAATACACCTATTATAATCACAATTTTCTGAGTGGCTTTATGCAGTCGGCGCATGTGAACGATGCGAATGATGGTTTTTTGCAACTTCCCTTTGTGGGCGAACCTTTGTTGCGCTATGTGGGAGAAAAAGACTCTACACAGTTTATGGCTTATGCCTCGGGCTATGAGTTTTACCAACGCGATGATGCTGCTAAACGTTATGATGTGCTTTACACTCGTTATGGAGTGAAAGCGACGGTTGAATCGTTCCCCGCTTATTGTGTGCAACGCTTTGCCTATCCCGATACAACTGCCGAAAAGGGTTTCTTGCTCGACATTGACCATGCCTTGCATGGCGCAGGAAATGAGGATATGGACGTGGAGTTTATTGACAAACGTACGATACGCGCCTATAAGCGTACGGCAAAAGGAGGGGTTGGAAGTCGCGCACTTTATTATGTGGCTCACTTTTCGCATCCTTTTTCACAGTGGAACATAAGACGCGAGGTGGTGCGCCTTGAAAATGGTGAACGCGAACATCGCTGCAAGGCTGCTTTTGTTTTTAACTTGGGTAAACACGATATGCTCACTGTGGTTTCGGCTGTTTCGGAAATGAGTACGGACGAGGCTTATGCACACTTGAAACTGAAGGATAAGTCCAGACACTTTAGTGATGAACGCAAACCTTTGTTGGCTGCTAACAACGAAAAGCCTGCTTTGGCACGTGTTGAAAACAAAAAACGTCCGACGGTTACACAGAATAAGGTGGGAAATACACGTACGGCAACAAACAATAAGAATGTTGCTAACAACCGACTGGCTACGTCTACTCAATCATCTGCTACCTCAAACAATGGGCTTGACTTTATTGAAACAACTACGCGCAATGCCAATTTGAGTGCTGCTTTCTCGGCTGCTGTGATGCAATTACGCCGTTTGCCACAGGTGAAACGTGCTACGAATGCAATGGCATTTATTGATGCCATTACTCCTATATATAAGGAGCAATGTGGTGTGGAAGTGGCAGACTCTTTGTTGAAACAACACATTGATGCTGTTTTCTCAGGACAAAAGATTACGGATGCACAGGCTGCTTGGTTTGTATTTAACGCCATGGGCTTTGTGCCACAACAAACTGAAGGTACGCCCGAAACGTATCGGGTGATGCGTCCGT
>UMGH01011493.1_pt1 | contig 11252 bp, 9 predicted proteins | sample 1965231 | NCBI WGS metagenome assembly UMGH01 (sample SAMEA4836068, study PRJEB28245) | human gut metagenome | biome: gut microbiome; material: fecal sample | place: Denmark | collected 2008 | reverse complement strand
CTTTTAAACATTTAACACTTTTATAACATTTAGCGTATTACCATACTGCTATGATAAAGAATAAAAAGTTTTAATATATCTTGCAAAAATCAGATTTGTGTATTATAATATAGTGTAACGGCCCGTGCTGTGAGATAACAAAATAAAATACGAGGGGATAAGGATGACAAAAAGAAAACAATGTGCGGCTCTTGCGCTTGCATTGACGCTGACAATTTCTATGTTCGGCTGTGAAAAAGACAAAGAAACAACACAGTCGTCTGCGGTGTCGCAGATAAAGACGAGCGACTCAGCTCAACCAAGCAATGTGAAGGTCAAGGAATACAAATTTCCGGAGTTTCTGAATAAAATAAAAAGCCTTGACGAGCTTTCACGAAAGCTTTATACAAGCTTTGACAGCACTCAGTATGTTGCCGAGGTTGAGGAGCAGCCTTTTGAGGGATATAAATGTGAAAAGCTTCTTGCGGATCTTTTCTTCACTTATCGTGACGGCAGAGCAGTGGGACTTCTTGACAAGTCTGGAAACGTTGTGCTTGAAGCTGATGAGTACACTGAAATAACTGTGGTGAGCAATGGTATTCTACAGCTTTCTTATGATAAAGAGCGCAACGCTCCTATGCAGTATATGAAATATGACAGCGACGGAAATTTAAGTGACTATAAGCATAAGAAATTCTCCGCTGACAGCCTTTATACATATGAGTCGCAGGCTGATGACAGCGGCACGGACGCTGTTTATTCACTTATGATTCCTGACGGTAAAAATGTTGTGTCATCAGACGGCTCGGATAAGTGGGATTCTGTTGAGAAGATATCAGCTGACAGCATAGATACAAATAAGGCGTACAAAGGCTTTTACAAGCTCACAAAGAATGGCGGCATATACTATGCTTGCTTTGATGACTTTTATAATTATGATATCTACGAGGGAGCATATGCAAAGGTTTGTGTGAAAGTAGGCGGAGAATACGGAGAATGCTATCTTGCCGATCATGATGATTACAACGAGCTTGTGAAAATGATAGACAGCTTCGGCAACGCTTCATACAGGACGGCTCCGTCTAAAGATCCGGGACTTGATTTTATACAGATAACTCTAGGACTTAAAGAGAACACCAAAACAGAGATAACTATTTCTTCTGACGGCTATTGCCTGACGGACACCATAGAAGCTGCTGAGGGTGAGGCTGTGAACAAGTATTTCTCCTATCTTGACAAGGAAGATTTCGCAGATCTTATACTTTGGTGTGAACAGGTGCTTGCTGAGGAGTATCAAAAATAGATTTAAACTTTTTATAAATAATTTGCAGGATAGCGTAAAATTCCTGCAAAAATTGTTTTTTTAGCTCTTGCAAGTTGTTGACATTAGGTAGAACTTGTGCTATTATATTAAAGGTGTGGCGGTTTTCCTGCATATTTTCAGTGAACACTGCAAATACTTCTCTTGTGACGAAAGTTACTAATGAAGAACGGGAGGTATCTGAGTGTCTGAACAAGAAGAAAACGTAGAGAGCGAAAAGCTTGCTGAGGATATAAGGCAGATAAAGGAAATGGGTTCTGTCACATTGCCAGACGCAAAGCACGTTATACACTGCCTGAACATTATCGGTCAGGTGGAGGGGCATTATATTTTGCCTGCACAAAACAAGACCACCAAGTATGAGCATATCATACCTGCCCTTGTTGCTATCGAGCAGGATAGGAGCATAGAGGGGCTTGTGATAATCCTCAACACTGTGGGCGGAGATGTGGAAGCAGGACTTGCCATTGCAGAGCTTATTGCTAGTATGAAAACGCCTACTGTGTCAATGGTTGTGGGCGGAGGTCACTCCATAGGCGTGCCGTTGGCGGTGTGTGCGAAAAAGTCATTTATAGTGCCAAGCGCCACAATGACCATACACCCTGTTAGAATGAACGGGCTTGTGCTGGGAGTACCTCAGACGCTTTCTTATTTTGACAAAATGCAGGAAAGAATAGTTCGCTTTGTGTGCGATAATTCAGCCATAAAGCCTGAGCGCCTCCGTGAACTTATGATGTCAACGGGCGAGCTTGTAATGGACGTTGGTTCTGTTATCGACGGTGAGCAGGCTGTAAAAGAGGGGCTTATCGACAGGCTCGGCGGGCTTTCCGAGGCGATAGACTGCCTTTATGATATGATAGAAAACAGTTCTGAAAAGGAGAAAGCTGAAAATGTTTCAGACAATAATCGACCTTTATGACGTGTTCAGGACTGACGTAGATATCGGAGAAGAGTTTGAGGGTGATGATACTGCTGTGGACACAGATCCGGCACATTATCTCAGCCGTGACGGCTTTTATCTCTGACAAACAACAAAATTTCGGAGGACAGCAATGGGTATCATCAATGCGATTTTTCAGGCTATAATTCAGGGCTTGACGGAGTTTCTTCCAGTTTCAAGTTCAGGACATCTTTCACTGTATCAGCATTTTACAGGAAACAGCGGAGAGGGAGCTTTGTTTTTCTCGGCGATACTTCACCTTGGCACGCTGGTAGCAGTATTTGTGGCTTTCAGGAAGACAATATGGGATATGATAAAAGAGCTTGGCGTTATGATAAAGGATATTTTTACAGGCAAGTTCACTCTTAAAAATATGAATCCTCCAAGGCGTATGATAGTTATGATAATAGTTTCCTGCTTCTGCCTTGTACCGTTCCTGCCATTTAAGGGCTGGTTTGAGGGCATTGCAGAGGATTCAAGCATTTTTGCAGAGGGCCTTTGTTTCCTTTATACATCGGCAATACTTTTTATGTCAGACCGCTGTATAAAGGGTAAAAAGACTCAGGGCGATATAGCTTATAAGGACGCAATAACGGTCGGACTTTTTCAGGGAGTTGCACTGTTGCCTGGCGTTTCAAGATCAGGCTCGACTATCTCAGCGGGACTTTTCTCAGGCATGACCAGAGAAACATCGGTAAAGTATTCTTTCATTCTGGGCATACCTGTTATACTTATGAGCTGTCTGCTTGAAGTCAAGGACGCAGTTTCAACACGTGCTGATATAGATTGGGTTAGCTGTGCAGTTGGATTTGTAGTAGCCGCATTTGTGGGACTTTGTGCTATCAAGCTTGTAAACTGGCTCGTTAAAACGGATAAATTCAAGGTGTTTGCTTATTATACCCTTGTGCTTGGCGTCATAGTCCTTGTTATCTCATTTATCGAGATGTGCATGGGTCACCCTATATCCTTTGCAAAGTAATGACATAAGATAATACAGTTTCTGTGAAAAAGCTTGAAATTCTGTTTTCAGGCTTTTTTGTGGGTTATAAAGGCAAATAACATTTTGCCTTTATTTGCTTAAATAAGACAAATACCGAAAGGAATGGTAAAATAAATGGCAGCTCAAAAGAAAGGCTCAAAGCCTGCGCCAAAGCAGACAGCGGCAAAGAAAAAGCCCGCACAAAAGCCTGCGCAAGCTGCAAAAAAGAATACAAAACAGCAAAAGCCTCAGAGCAAGCCGCCACAGTCAAATTCCATGACAGCAGTGAGAGAAAGAGAGAACAGACGCTTCTGGTCTTACATACTTTTCTTTTTCGGCATACTTGAACTGCTTATCACGTTCGTGGAGGGGGACGGCTTGTGGAAATGGCTCCATGAGCTGAACCGAGGACTTTTCGGAGGGACAGTATTTCTGTTTGCACCTATGATCATCTATGTTGCCCTTATGATAGCCTCAGATGTGACCCATAACAAGGTCATAGCGAAGGTGGTGGAGGGAAGCGTTCTTATGCTTCTTATAAGCGGCATGGCTCAGATAATCCAAGTGGGCTCTGTGGACGGAAGTTCGTTCTGGCTCAAACTTGTGGGGCTTTTCAATGATGGAAAACAGCTCCGTGGCGGCGGACTTGCAAGCGCATTGCTTGGCTGGCCTTTGCTTTCGCTTTTCAAGAGAGTTGGCGCAGGTATCGTTATCGTGCTTGTGGCGTTCACTTTTATAATGCTGCTTACTAATGTTACGCTTCCACAGCTCCTCAAAGCGATTTCAAAGCCTTTTATAAAGAGCTATGAAGCGGTGAACGAGGAGCGTATCGAGCGTGCGGCTCAGCCTCCGAAGCCTCCAAGAGAGAAGAAGGAGCCAAGGCGTAATGGTAGGGTTGATATTGCAAAATTCTATCCTGATGATGGCCCTGATACTGCGGCGGAAGCCTTTGTGCCTGTTGCAGAGGCGGAAGAAGCCACCGACAAGGTGGACGCTTCAAAGATAGATATGCCGGTACACCCTGTGAAAGCCCCTGTGATAGCACATGAAAAGCTTGAAGAAACGGCTAAGACTACCGATAATGAGGAGCTTAAAAAGATAATAGAAAACGCCATAGGCGACAGCAGAGAAGAAAAGAAGTCCAAGGACGAGCCTGTTAAGCCACCAGTAGTGAATGTTGATAAGAACGGTCAGACAACGTTCTTTGAGAAAGATAATAAAATATCTGCTTACGTTTATCCGCCTGTGGATATACTCAAATATGCTAAAAATCCTGTGGCTTCCGAGATAGTCCAGCAGGAGATACAAGAGAAATCTGCTAAGCTTGTGGAAACGCTTGAAACATATGGCGCTAAAACAAGGATCGTGGGCATACACAGAGGTCCGTCCGTTACAAGATATGAGCTTCAGCCTGCAGCAGGCGTAAGAGTGTCGAAGATAACCGGTCTTGCAGACGATATCGCACTTAATCTCGCGGCAATGAGCGTTCGTATCGAAGCTCCTGTTCCGGGCAAAGCCTGCATAGGCATAGAAGTGCCGAACGATCATAGAGATACGGTTTCTCTCCGTGAGCTTATCGACAGCGAGGAATACAGAAAGGCAAAGGGCAAGCTTACATTTGCAGTGGGCAAGGATATCGAGGGTAATATCATTATCGGCGATATCGCCAAAATGCCGCATATGCTCGTTGCAGGTACAACAGGTTCAGGTAAGTCTGTTTTTACAAACTCTATCATACTTTCTATACTTTACCATGCGTCACCTGACGAAGTAAAGCTTATTCTTATCGACCCTAAGAAAGTCGAGTTTCCTATTTATAATAAGATACCTCATTTGCTTATCCCTGTTGTTACCGAGCCTTTAAAGGCGGCTGGTGCGCTTGGCTGGGCGGTAAATGAAATGAACAAGCGTTATCTTATGTTCGAGGCGAACAATGTAAAGAACTTGCAGGAGTTTAATGACATGGTTCTTGAAGAACGCAATAAGCCTGCCGAGGAGCAGGACGAAGTCCGTGCAAAGATCGACCTGCTGCCGCAGATAGTTATTGTGGTCGATGAGTTCGCCGATCTTATGATGGCTGCGAGAAGCGAGGTAGAGGACTCAGTTTTAAGACTTGCACAGCTTGCTCGTGCGGCAGGAATACATATGATAATCGCAACACAGTCCCCTAGGGCGGACGTGTTGACAGGACTTATCAAGTCAAATATCCCATCGAGAGTTTCTCTCAGTGTATCCAGCAACGTTGACTCACGAGTTATACTTGATGAAAGCGGTGCAGAGAAGCTTCTTGGAAACGGTGACCTGCTTTATAAGCCTGTTGGCGTTAAAAAGCCTATAAGAATGCAGAGCGGCTATGCAGCGACTTCTGAGATAAGAGAGGTTGTAAACTTCCTCAAGAACGAGCATACCGCAGAATACAGCGACGAAGTTATCGCAGAGGTGGAGGAGAATACTCCACAGCCAAAGGACAGCGGTTCGGCAGGCAGCGATAATGTTTCCGTAAATCCTGATGATGACCTTGTAAATCAGGCAATATCCATAATCGTGCAGACAAACAACGCTTCCACTGCGTTCTTGCAAAGAAAGCTAAAGCTTGGTTTCCCTAGAGCCGCCCGTATCATGGACGAGATAGAGGAAATGGGCATAATAGGACCACAGGAAGGTTCTAAGGCACGAAAGATAAACATAACAAAAGAAGAATGGGCTGAAATGCAGGCAAGAAGATAGCTCAGACGGAAAGGGATAACATGGCAGGTAGATCTGCGAAAAAGAAAAATTCGACAGCACCGCTTAAAAAGGCGGTAACGCTCATAGCGGTTTTTGTGGTGCTGCTTTTTACAGTGCTTGACCTGACGGGGTTAGTTTCTTTCGACAGCTTGCTTATCAAGGCAGGCGTTGAGGATAAGCCGGCGGAACACGCTCAGACAGAGGTGCATTTTATCGACGTTGGTCAGGGCGACAGCACCCTTGTGATATCACAAGGGGAGGCTATGCTCATTGACAGCGGCGATAAAGATGACAGCAATAAAATAGAAAAATATCTTGAAAAGCAGGGAGTGACAGAGTTAAAATACCTCATTGCCACCCACCCTCACGCTGACCATATTGGTGAAATGAGCGAGATAATAGATCAGTTTCAGGTGGATAAATTCATTATGCCGAAAGTCAAGGCTGATATGACGCCCACCACAACGATATATGAGAAAATGCTCAAAAGCATAAAGGCAAAGGGCTTGAAGATAACACAGGCAAAGCCTATGGAATTTGAGCTTGGAAGCTGTAAGGTGGAGCTTTTCACACCAAAAAATGATTATGATAATCTTAATAACTATTCCACCCTTGTGAAGATAACAGACGGTGAGAACAGCTTTCTTATCACGGGGGATTGCGAGACCACTGAGGAGAAAGATATACTTTCTCAGGGTTATGATGTTTCCGCAAAGGTGCTTAAAGCAGGTCATCACGGCAGTTCCACTTCTTCGGGGGTCGATTTTCTTAACAAGGTCATGCCGAGATATGCTGTTATATCCTGCGGCAAGGGCAACAAGTATGGTCACCCACACGAGGAAACTGTCACAAGGCTGAAAAAATATGCTTCCCATTTGTATGTCACTGCAGATGTTGGAACGATAGTTTTCAGCTCAGATGGCGAGGGGTTGAGCGTTTCTGCTGAAAAGGGAGAAAAGTGATATGGAAGAGATTCTTATAGTTGACAGGATAGAAAACGGCTATGCCGTGTGTGAAACTGAGCAGGGAGAAAAAAAGGATATACCGCTTTCTGAAACAAAAGACGTTCACGAGGGTGACGTGCTTATCTTAAAGGACGGCGTTTATATCCCAGATAAGGACAAAACAGAAGCAAGAAGAAAAAGGATACTCGCCCTACAGGAGGATCTGTGGGCTTAAGGCAACACCGTATGATGCGATATGCCTAAAAAATATGCTGAAAGGTATAGATAGAAATGGAAAAAGATTTATTTACGCTTATCAATGAAAAGCTTTCAGGCTTGTCAAAGGGACACAAGCTTATTGCGAACTACATTCTCTCCCACTATGACAAAGCGGCCTTTATGACGGCTCAGAAGCTTGGAAAAACTGTGGGCGTCAGCGAATCAACGGTGGTAAGATTTGCCTCAGAACTTGGCTATGACGGTTATCCTGCCCTTCAAAAAGGCTTGCAGGAGCTTATGAGAAACAAGCTTACAACTGTTCAGAGAATAGAGGTCACTTCCGACCTTATGAGCAGTGACAACGTGCTTGAAAGGGTACTTAACCTCGACATCGACAAGATAAGGCGTACTTTGGAGGAAACCTCAAAGGAGGACTTTAACAATGCCGTTGACACTATCGTATCCTGCAATACCCTTTACATAATGGGTACGCGAAGTGCAGCTTCTATCGCTTCGTTCCTTGCTTATTATCTGGGACTTATTTTCCCCCATGTAAAGCTCGTTCAGAGTACGACTACTTCCGAGCTTTTTGAAAAGATAATGAGAATAGACGAAAAGGACGCCATGATAGGCATATCTTTCCCGAGGTATTCAAAGCAGACCGTCAAGGCACTTAAATATGCAAAGAGCAACGGTGCGAACGTTATAGCTATAACAGACTCAAAGGCTTCGCCTATCGCAAAGTATGCAGACAGCCTGCTTCTTGCAAGAAGCGATATGGCTTCGTTCGTTGACTCTCTCGTTGCACCGCTGAGCCTTATAAATGCACTTATTGTTGCGGTATCCATAAGAAATATTGACAGAGTGTCCCAGACCTTTGAACGTCTTGAAAAGGTTTGGGCTGAGTATGACGTTTACGCAAAAAGCGAGGAAGATACACAGTGAGAAGATTTGACGCAGTTATAGCAGGCGCAGGTGCGGCAGGAATGTTCTGCGCAGTTCAGCTTGGCTGGCGTGGAAAGAGCGTTGCTGTTATCGAGCATAGCGGCTGTCAGGGCAGAAAACTCATGATAACAGGCAAGGGCAGGTGTAACGTCACAAACAACTGTACCGCTGACACTGTTATGAAAAATATCCCACGCAACAGCAAGTTCATGTATTCAGCACTGAGCAGATTTGCACCTGAGGACGTTATGAGCTTTTTTGAGTGTCTTGGTGTGGAGCTTAAAACTGAGCGTGGCAACAGAGTTTTCCCTGTGAGCGACAACGCAAAGGATATCGTAAAAGCACTTGTGAAAGCCTGCGAGGACAGTGGTGTGCAGTTTATCGACGATGAGGTAAAAGAGCTTATCATCAAGGACGGCCGAGCAGAGGGCTTTAAATGCGAGCATGGGGATTATTACGCAGACAGCGTTATCGTTGCAACTGGCGGAAAGTCCTATCCACGGACAGGCTCAACAGGCGACGGCTATAGGCTTGCGAAGTCTGTGGGGCATAAGGTCACGGCAATAACGCCATCACTTTGCCCTGTGGTCACATATGAGCGTGGGGAATGTGCTTCTGCAATGGGGCTTTCCCTTAGAAACTGCACCTTGACGCTTCGTGAAGAGAACAGAGATAAACCAATTTTCCACGAGCTTGGGGAAATGCTTTTCACACACTTTGGTCTGAGCGGACCGCTTGTGCTTTCGGCTTCTGCTCACCTTGGTGATATGAATAAGTCAAGGTATTATATGGATATCGACCTTAAACCTGCACTGAGCCATGAACAGCTTGACAGCAGGATACTTCGTGATTTCGGTGATTTTCCAAACAGAGATTTTCAGAATTCACTGGGTAAGTTGCTGCCTTCAAAGATAATACCACTTATAATAAAAAGGTGCGGCATCGACCCTGAGAAAAAGGTCAATCAGATAACCCGTGAGGAGCGTGAAAGGCTTGTTTCCACAGTGAAAAAGCTAACGTTCACAGTGAAGTGTATGCGTCCTGTGGAGGAGGCTATAATCACTCGTGGAGGAGTTGATGTTTCGCAGATAGACCCACGGTCAATGGAGTCAAAGCTGTGTAAAGGACTTTACTTTATCGGTGAGGTGCTTGACGTTGACGCTTATACAGGCGGTTTTAATTTGCAGATAGCGTTTTCCACGGCGTATAGCTGTGCGGATAAAATAGGATAAGGAGATTTTGATATGGGAATAAACGTGGCTCTCGACGGACCTTCCGGAGCAGGAAAGTCCACTATCGCAAAGGCGGTAGCGAAAAAGCTTGAATATGTATATGTAGACACAGGTGCGATGTACCGCTCTATAGCTTATTATGTTATAAGCAAGGGTGCAGACCTTTCTGACCCTGAGCAGATAAAACCCCTTCTTGGTGAGATATCCATAAAGCTTTGCTACACAGAAGCAGGGCAAAGAGTAATGCTCAATGACGAGGACGTTTCAGACAAAATAAGAACGCCTGAGATATCCATGGGTGCGTCAAAGGTGTCTGCTATACCTGAGGTAAGAGAATTTCTGCTTGAACTTCAGAAGAATATCGCAAAAGAAAACAACATCATTATGGACGGCAGAGATATCGGCACTGTGGTATTGCCAAACGCTGACGTGAAGATATTCCTCACAGCTGCACCGGAAGCCAGAGCAGAAAGACGTTTCAAGGAGCTTCAGGAAAAGGGCGATAAGTCTACATATGACGAGGTATTGCAGGATATAATCCAGCGTGACTATAACGATACACACAGAGAGATAGCACCGCTGAAAAAGGCTGATGATGCTGTTGAGGTGGACTCTACTGAGTTGACTCTTGAAGAGTCTGTTGAGGCTATCTACAAGGTAATAACCGACAAGACTAAAAAAAAAGAGCGTAAGATAAAAGAGATAATGCCTGTCAGACCTGTGAAAAAAGAACACAGGCTTGGTCATTTCCATATGTTTTGGTACACAGTGCTGAGATATATCGTTATCGGACTTTATCATCTGTATTTTAACATCACTTTCGAGGGTACGGAAAATATCCCAAAGGACGGCGGGAATATATTCGCTTCAAACCACAGAAGCTATCAGGACCCTGTTTTTATCGCACTGCCAACAAAAGTGCCGCTGTCTTATATGGCTAAGGAGGAGCTTTTTCATCAGAATGTGTTCTTCACTCTGCTTATAAAAGCGTTCGGAGCATTCCCTGTTACAAGAGGAAAGGGCGACACTCAGGTAATAGACACATCTATAGAGAAGCTTGAAAAGGGCAGAAACCTTGTCATCTTCCCTGAGGGAACACGTTCAAAGGACGGCAAGGTAGGAACGGGCAAAACCGGCGTTGCATTGGTGGCGGCTGTGGCTCAGGTGCCTGTGGTCCCTGTTGGTATCAATTTCGATGGCAAGCTCAAATTCAGAAAGCGTGTAGTTGTAAGATTTGGAAAGCCTATAGTGCCTTGCGAGATAGGCGTTACAGCCACCGACCCTCATTCTCTTAGGACTATCAAGAACGAGATCATGAAAAATATCACGGAGCTGGTACATTAAATGTTAACAAAGTGTAAAATTTGCGTTGCAAAGACCGCAGGTTTCTGTTTTGGTGTAGACAGAGCCGTAAAAATAGTGTATAATGAATTAGATAACCGAAATAATGTTGTAACGTTAGGCCCAATCATTCACAATCCAAACGTAGTTTCTGACCTTGAAGCAAAAGGAGTTTACTCCACCGATGTGGATAAGGTCACGAAAGACCAGACAGTTGTTATCAGATCCCACGGAGTTGGACTGGACGTGTATGAAAAGCTTGCAAAGGTAGGTGCGGAAGTAATTGACGCTACCTGTCCCTTTGTGGCAAGGATACACAAGATAGCAGCCGAAAAATCGGGCGAGGGATACGTTATTCTTATCGCAGGTGATGAGGCTCACCCGGAAATAATGGGTATAAGAGGTCATTGCAGCGGAGAGAGTTATGTGTTCAGTTCATGTGACGATTTTGAAAATTTGGTGAAAGAGAAAGATTTTTCGTCAAAAAAGGTTGCAATTCTGGCTCAGACAACGTATAATAAGAATATGTGGAGAAAGTGCGAAGAGCTTTTTGAGAGGTATCTGCCTGAAGCTGTGGTGTATAACACCATATGCAGTGCCACTTCTGAAAGACAGAAGGAGGCGG
>UMGH01026628.1_pt1 | contig 11304 bp, 8 predicted proteins | sample 1965231 | NCBI WGS metagenome assembly UMGH01 (sample SAMEA4836068, study PRJEB28245) | human gut metagenome | biome: gut microbiome; material: fecal sample | place: Denmark | collected 2008 | reverse complement strand
AGAAGTTCCTTGAACCGATCGGTGTAAACAGGATCTCTGCCAACAATGTGATACCCTTTCCCTCTGACATTCTGAATCTCGATCCCGAACACTTCCTCAATGGTCTTGATGTTCCGCTGAAGAGTCCGCAAAGAAGAGGGGCCATTCTCAGCCATTTCGCCTGACATGGCCTCCAGCAGAACCTCTTTGCTGACATATTCACTGATGCCGCTTAGTTTGTTCACTATCGCACTTAACAACCTGATTTGTTTAGACATATTCAGAAGTGTTTGCCGCAAATATAACAATCAAAAGCGACAGATCTTGTCGCATTGAAGAGAAATATACAACTAAGAAGCTGTTTTGAATTGTTTGAAATGTTCTTTGAGGTGAATAATCTTCTTTTTCTTCCCGCTTCTTCAGCCAGACAGCACCGCTATCCTCCTTGGAAGAAGCGGTCGAAACTGAAGTTTATCACTCTCAACCCAGCGCCCGAACCAAGGGCAATCGAACTTGTTCGGGTTGCCGAGGTGGGCAGCAGGGGAAGAGCTTGCTCTTAACCTTCAAACAAACAATTCAAAACAGCTTCTAAATGATGGAAGGACCCAGTTATTCAGCTGCTCCTTTCCCTAATGTTTGTAATAAAAGCAAGGTTTTGTAACAATGGTATGCTCTTGTTTGGATAATACCAAAACGGGATATGCCCTGCAGACCCAACAGGGCCTGACACTGTTCTCCTACAAGCGACATTCAGCCTCATTCACGCTTTTAGAGGGACAATTGTCACTCCACGAGCGTCTTTACGCCGAAATCCCGCTCGTAGAACACGAAGGTTCTCCGCTCTAAGCACTTTTAGGGGGAGACTGTCTTAATACCCTCTCCGAGGATTGAAAATTCGTTGTCGCTCCCGTACAGGGGGGTACAGACTTTTCAACTCTCACCGAGACTTTTCCTGACTTTGGCAATGATTCACCCTACTTGTTTACACCTATGTACGAAGCTTCTTTCAAAGGCACGAAAAGGTGATGCGATTCACCCTGAAAAATCCGCGCTCTTTACAATATATTGATTATCAGAACGTAAGAAAAACGGAATTTTTAGGCTGTCAAAGTCAGGAACTCTCACCGAGACTTTTGTCTGGGGGCATGTACGCCTCTGACTTCTGAAGCCAGACCTCGCATATTCAAGAACAGGGTAAGAGCACATCGGTATATTCATGTGTCGTCTAAGGTACGCACTTATCTTGTTCATTGACAACACTATCGCCGGTCTTGCAAGGAGAGGTAATCCTTGAGCGCATCGACATATTCATTGAAAGCCTTGACGCCTGTGTCGGTCGCGCGGCAGGTGGTGCAAGGTTTCTTGCCTTTGAAGCCCTTCTCTACCCATAACATTTTGATTTACATATTTTTTGCCATTAACAGCTATGCGCTTTAACCTCAACGGCATTACAAATATAAATAAGTTTACAATATAAACCAAAATAACATCATTGAATATGATCAAAGATCAAGTGGACGTATACAGTGGGTCGCGCATCCGATTCTGCGGACAAGGCTGTAAAAAAGACTTTCCGAATTTTTGGTAACGTGCAAAAATTCGGGAAGTCCTTTTCGTTGGCGCCACTATGCAGATGGCGCTCTTATTCATCGACCGGGAATGTCGCTTCGACAAGCTCAGCGACCAGGCAGGTGTCCAACCCTGTGACCAGTCCTGCAATCAAGTACGTGTCCAGGCATGCGATCAGGCATGTGTCCAGGCATGCGATCAGGCACGCGTCCAGTTCTGTGACCAGTCCTGCAATCAAGTACGTGTCCAGGCACGCGAACAGGCATGTAATCAGGCATGTAATCAGGCATGTGTCCAGGCACGTGTCCAGTCCGTAATCAATTAAGTGACCGAACCTGTGATCTGACCAGAGGCCAGAAGGCTCTGTGTGAAACCTTACGAGAGGCTCTTCGATGGCTGGTAAACTTTGTCGAACCTTTAGTTCTGCGACCGGTCAGTGCGACCTTACGCAAAGGTTAAGCTTCTGTCGGTGGAGGATAAGACTCTGTTTCACAACGGATTAAGCGATGGTCTTTAGTTGATAACGACTAAAGACCATCGCTTTTATAACTGATTTTCAATCACTTACGCGAGACGCTTTTCGAGACGCTCGCGGATGGCGGCGATGAAGTCGGCGGAGTTCTTTACCTGAGGGGTCACGCCTTCCATTAGGTTGGCGAGATCCTTGGTCACGATGCCGGCGTTGAGGGTGTCGAAGCAGGCGGCCTCAAGCTGGTCGGCATAGTTGACAAGCTCTGGAATGTTGTCCATCTCGCCTCTCTTGCGGAACGCGCCGCTCCACGCGAAGATCGTCGCGATCGGGTTCGTGGAGGTCTCCTCGCCTTGGAGGTGCTTGTAGTAGTGACGGGTCACGGTGCCGTGGGCGGCCTCGTACTCGTACTTGCCGTCAGGGCTGACAAGAACAGAGGTCATCATGGCAAGGGAACCGAAGGCCGTGGAGACCATGTCGCTCATCACGTCACCGTCGTAGTTCTTGCAGGCCCAGATGAATCCGCCCTCGCTGCGCATCACACGTGCGACCGCGTCATCAATAAGGGTGTAGAAGTACTCGATGCCGGCGGCCTCGAAAGCGTCCTTGTACTCTGCGAACACCTCCTCGAAAATCTCACGGAAACGTCCGTCGTACTTCTTGGCGATGGTGTCCTTTGTGGCGAACCAGATGCTCTGCTTGAGGTCAAGGGCGTACTTGAAGCAAGCGTGGGCGAAAGAACGGATGGAAGCGTCGGTGTTGTGCATTCCCTGGAGAACACCAGGGCCCTTGAAGGTGTGCACAATCTGCTCTTCCTTCTTGCCGCTCTCACCTTCGAAGACGAGCTTGGCCACTCCCGGTTCCTCGACACGGATGTCAACACTCTTGTAAACATCACCGTAGGCGTGACGGGCGATGGTGATAGGCTTCTTCCAGAACTTCACTGCCGGAGAGATGGAAGGGATGGTGATAGGTGTGCGGAACACCGTTCCGTCCAGCATCGAACGGATCGTTCCGTTCGGGCTCTTCCACATCTGATGCAGGTTGTACTCGGTCATACGCTTGGCGTTAGGAGTGATGGTGGCGCACTTCACGGCAACACCGTACTTCTTGGTGGCGTTGGCGGAGTCGATTGTCACCTGATCGCCGGTCTCGTCACGATGAACTAGGCCGAGGTCATAGTATTCTGTCTTCAGATCAACAAATGGAATGATAAGCTCATCCTTAATCATCTTCCACAGGATCCTTGTCATTTCATCACCATCCATCTCTACGAGAGGAGTGACCATCTGAATTTTTTTCATAACTGAATATTAAAAATTAAAGTGTTTTACGAATATGATTACCTGGGCACCTCAGGCTTGCAAGCCCCCTGAAATGGACGCAAGCCTAAAGTGCGCGATTATGATTATTTGCTCTTCTGGGCGGCGTAGAAGTTCATCAGGCAACCGTCGGCGAGAATCTCCCTCTCGTCAGCGGTCAGATTCTGGAAGTAGAGATGAATGTCCTTCACACCTTCGGAGCTGATCACCTTGGCGTCAATCTCCTCCTTGCCCGAAAGGATGGCCTCACGGATGCCGGGAACATAGACGAAATCGCCGGCTACATATTCAAAAGGAGTCTCCTTTGAGATGGTGAAAGGAACGATGCCCCAGTTGATGCAGTTGCTGCGGTAACGCTTGGTGGCATATTCATAGCAGATGTTGGCGTCGCCGCCGAGCACCTTCTGGCAGGAAGCGGCCTGCTCGCGGGCTGAGCCGTCGCCAGGCTTGTTGGCGAACACGCATGAGCCGAACGAGGTGTCCTCCGGCTTGGCGCCCACCTTGGCGAGGGCGTCGAGAACGTGCTGCGGAGCCTTGCCGGCGCGGCGCTCAAGATCCTCCGCCTGGATGCGCTTGCTGATCCCGACATATTCAGGAACACGGCGAGAGAGAGCGAACTCGGAGAGTTTCAGCGGGTTGGAACGGTAGCTGGAAGTCTCGCCCGAAGGGATGAGCTCGTCGGTCGTGGTGACAGGGTCGTGGATGACAGCGGCGAGTTCAAGGAGCATGTTATCCTGCATCGGGTACATCTTAGGCCAGTCCTTGATGTTCGGTCCGTAGCGGAGCTCGACGGTAGGGTCGGCCTTGCCGAATCCGTAGTAGATGCGGCTCTTGTAGATGCGGTCGTCGAATGAATATGGCTTGTGCGTGTCTTCGTACTGGATGTCAGTGGCTGCCGTGATGACTCCACCGTTGGCGGCCGTGGCGGCGATAGAGCGCGCGTCCATCAGGCAGACAAGGGAGATCTGTCCCTGGCCAGGCTTCGAGCCCTCGCGGTTAGGGAAGTTGCGGGTGGTGTGACGGATCGAGAGTCCGTTGTTGGCAGGAACGTCACCGGCTCCGAAGCAAGGGCCGCAGAACGCCGGCTTGATCACAACACCAGCCTCAAGCAACTCCTCGGCGATGTGATTGCGGGTGGTCGCGAGATAGACAGGGGTTGACTGTGGGTAGGCTGACATCGTGAAGTAGTCGTTGCCGATGGTCTTGCCCTTCATGATCGCGGCGGCCTCGCTGAGGTTGTCGTAGGTACCTCCGGAGCAGCCGGCGATGATGGCTTGGTCGGCGAACGCCTTGCCGTTCTTCACCTTGCTCTCAAGATCGATGGTGATCTTGTCGCCAAAACGCTTTTTGGCATCCTCCTCCACTTTCTTCAGGATTCCTTCCGGATCAGCCTGGAACTCGTGGATCGTGTAGGCGTTGGATGGGTGGAACGGAAGGGCGATCATTGACTCCTGTTTGGAGAGATCGATGCGGATCATCGCGTCGTAGTAAGCGATCTCGCCCGGCTGGAGTTCCTTGTAAGCCTCAGGACGCTCGTGCATCCTGTAATACTCCTCAACCTTCTCGTCGGTAACCCAGATCGAGCTGAGGCAGGTGGTCTCGGTGGTCATCACGTCGATTCCGTTACGGAAATCGGTAGGAAGGGAGGCCACGCCAGGGCCGGCGAACTCAAGCACCTTGTTCTTCACGAAACCGTTCTCGAACACGGCCTTGACGAGGGAGATGGCCACGTCGTGAGGGCCTACACCCTTCTTAGGCTTGCCTTCGAGCCAAACCAGAACAACCTCAGGAGCGTTGATGTCCCAAGTGTTGTGGAGGAGCTGCTTCACAAGCTCACCGCCACCTTCGCCCACACCCATGCAGCCGAGCGAGCCGTAGCGCGTGTGGCTGTCGGAACCGAGGATCATGCGGCCGCAACCGGCGAGAGCCTCGCGGACATATTGATGAATAACCGCCTGGTTGGCAGGAACATAGATACCACCGTACTTCTTGGCAGCGGAGAGACCGAAGATATGGTCGTCCTCGTTGATGGTACCGCCGACAGCACACAGAGAGTTGTGGCAGTTGGTCATCGCGTAAGGGATAGGGAACTTGTCAAGTCCGCTGGCGCGGGCTGTCTGGATAATTCCGACATAAGTGATGTCGTGTGAAGCCATCGCATCGAACTTGATGCGCATCTTCTTGCCTTTGCTTCCGTCCACATCGTGGGCACGGAGAATTCTGTAGGCAATAGTATTTTCACGAGCCTCGTCGGCAGATGGCATTCCCGCGGCATCACTTACGAGAGTCTTGCCGCCCTTCAGATAAACACCATTAGGAATCAATTCAACCATAGTAAATTAGTTTTGTGTTAATGAATATTGTTAATTATGCTTTCTATAAAAATCGTCAGGGACAGCATGTCGGCGCTTCCGCCGGGCGAGATGTTCTCCCTGATGAAATCCTTGTTCAAAGACGACAATCCGCTCTCGCTGAAGTCCTCAAGAAGCCTTGCGGCCTCGGCTTCGGCGTGGGCGAGACCCTCCGCTCCCCTCCTGTGGAGGATGTTGGTGTCGTCAAGGGTCGTCATTATGTGAAGCAGCGTCTTATGGCAGCGGAAAGGGTCGCATTCCAAGCTGAGATAGTACGGCAGCCAGTCGGCGAACAGTTCCGGATAGGCCGCGCGGGCGTTCTCAAGCGCGCCACCGACCTTGAAACTTCTCTTGGCCTCGGCTCCGTGCGTACCTCGGGCGGAAGGGATCTCCGACGCGGCGCGCGACACAAGCTCCTTGAATGAATATGCCTCCACAGCCCCCGTGGAGCAAGCCAGGCAGGAGGCTGCGGCGACTGACAGGCCGATACAGAAGAGGGCTCCTTTGTGGGTATTCACTCCGCCGGTGGCCTTCAACATCGCTTTTTCAGCCTCGATGCCGATCTCCTTTATCTTTGCCGGGTCAATGTCCTTGGCGGACTCCACAGCCAGTCTTGTCAGATAAGGTCTTAACGCTGAGATGCTTTTGGACATCAACGCGTAGTCCATATCCTTGTGGGCACCGTTGTCCTGCCTGTCCACGAGTCCCGGTTTGGGGGTCGTGTCGAGTTCCAACCTCAACGCACGCTCGGCAAGGTCGGCGACCAAGTAAGGGACGGTGGATTTTGGAATATATTCCATCGCCTCTTTGAGGTTGCCTTTGTCAAGAGCACGCCTTAATGAGGTGGCACTGATCGGTTTGCTTTTTTGCTCAAGTCTTGGAATCTCTACGAAGTTAGGCAATATCTCCGCCATCAGTTCGTTGTAGCGGCGGGTAAGCGCATCCTCCGGCTCACTGCCGGCGAAACGTACCGTAACTCCAAGAGGCTTAGCGATATGATTCACAAACAGATCCAGATCAAGGGCAATCTGAGTGTCCGTCGCGTCGTCCAGCTTCTTCAGGAAATAGGTCGGGAATGTCGCCGCCGAGATGGCGTAGTCACTTCCCTCGCAGACAACCACATTGTCAAGCCCGGCGCAACCGGCCTCGATCATAGCCTTTCTTTCGACGTAAGGGAAACGCGACCTATCTTCCTTAACAACAATCACATAGAGATTGTCAACCAGCGAGGCGGCCTGCTCGACCAGATACCTGTGCCCCTTGGTGAACGGATTGGCGTTCATCACGATGGCCCCGTTCCGTCCCGGACGGGCGAGCGACTCCAAGTACTTCCTGTACTCCAGAAGCCCTCCACTGCCGTTCTCCATCAGAATGGCCTTCGGCGAGGACGCAAGCAACGTAAACCCAAGGCTTTTGAATATTCCTTCGTTCTCCGGCTTAGTGAAAGCTTTGACCGATTCCCTGCCCTCCTCACGGGCGATGGCGATGAGGCGAGACACGAGAATATTCATAAGTCCCTCGCTGCGAGCGGATTCAGACACAGCGACGCACTTGATGACGTTGCCGTCCAGACCGCCGCCGGCAAGGATTTCGTCTCCGTCCTCGTCGCGTGTCACCACCACATAACGGTCCAGCGGAGCCAGTCTCAGCCCGTTGGCGGCGAGGAAAGCCTCGACCCGTCTCCGGACAGAGTTCAACGACAGCGGAGCCTCGCTTATGTAGTGACGGTTATCGCACATAGGACTCAATCATTTCGTCAATCTTCGCGGTGAGCTCAGCCATAGTGTGGGTACGGTTTCGCATACAATAGCGAGCCTCGTTGTCACAGACAAGACATTTTCTCGGACTCAGGCCCACCGACTCCCTTGACATAGGAACTCCGTCAGCGTCAATCACATCCAAATCAAAAAGGCGGCCGAGCGGATGAGTGTCCTCGATCCGGCAGGTCTCCTTTTTGGCTTCCTCGTTGGAAAGCGGGGTAACGAGATAGGCCTCGTAGCCGGTCGGCAAGTCTCGCAGTCTGAATTTGAGCGTCGAGTCTCCGAAAGCCGAGACCAGAGCCGTGACAGCAGCCTGGGCGACCACAAGCGATTGCAGATTACGCTTGACCTTACCCGGCATTATGACCGTGAGGCAGACCAGGGTCTTTCCAGGGTAACCTTTCAAAAGTTCCTTCTGGAAAGAAGCCCGTTCCTCACGACTTGCCAGCAATTGGTCAAGCGTAATCTCCATAAAAAAACAGCCTTAGTCCTCGATGTTCATTATGACATCCATCACGGAGCCGTCACGGTTCATCACGACTCCCACGACCTTCTCTCCGAACGGAAGCGGATCAGGGACTCCGATGGACTTCAGAGCCAGTTCCTTGAGGTCATGGATGTCCACGATCTTCAGTCCGGCCTCCCTCAGACGCTCGGCGATCTCAGGACGGCGCGGGTTGACCGCGATGCCATATTCAGTGACTACGACATCGACTGTCGAGCCAGGGGTGATGAGAGTCGTGACCTCGTCCACAACGCAAGGGATGCGTCCACGCATAAGTGGGCAGACGATGATCGAGAGGGCTGAATCGGCGGCTGTGTCAGGGTGTCCTCCGACGGCTCCTCTGATGACTCCGTCACTGCCGACAAGCACGTTGACATTGAAGTTCACATCCACCTCAAGAGCCGAGAGGATCACAATGTCGAGATAGTGCACGGCTGATCCCGGCTCATCCGCGCTGGCATATTCATTGGCGGAGACTCCCTTGTGGAAAGGATCGTTCTTGATTGATTCGGCTGCCACCCTGTCGAATGACTGCACGTCGATCAGGCGCTCGATGAGGCCTTCCTCGTGCATCTTGACCATGTGGGCGGTGATGCCGCCAAGCGCGAAGCTGGAATGGATGCCTCGCTTGATCATTTCCTCACGAATATATTTGACAGCGGCCAGCGAGGCTCCGCCGGATCCGGTCTGGATCGAGAAGCCTTCCTTGAAATAGCCGCTGTTGACGATCACCTTCGCGGCGTTCATCGCAAGCAGGATGTCGCGAGGGTTCTTGGTGTCACGAATGGCTCCGGAAGAGATCTTGGAAGAGTCTCCGACCGAATCCACGAGTACAACGTAGTCCACATCATGCTCGGAGATGGAGTTCGGTGTGTTCGGATAGTCAACGAGATCGTCGGTGATGATCACGACCTTGTCAGCGTACTGCGCGTCCGGCTTGGCGTAGCCGAGGGATCCGCAGATTGACTTGGCGTGCTCGGAACGGGAGTAACCGCTGGCGTTTCCGGCAGGGTCGCTGGAAGACGCGCCCAGAAACGCCACGTCTATGTGCAGGTCACCTTTCGCGATGGCGCTGCCACGTCCTCCGTGGCTGCGGAACACCACAGGCTCCTTCATCAGACCGTGTGAGATCTCCTTGGCAAGTTCTCCGCGAAGTCCGGATGTGGAAATCTTGGTAATCACTCCGTTCTTGATGTGGTCGATCAGCGGAGCGTGAACGTCAGAAAGGCTGGACGCGGCGAGGTGGAGGTTCTTGAATCCCATCTCGGCCAGTTTGCCCACAACCATGTTCACAACCTTGTCACCGCCTCTGAAATGGTGGTGGAAGGAGATTGTCATTCCGTCCTTGAGGCCGCTGAGCCTGATGGCATCCTCCAGTGTAACCACCTTGGACTGAACCTTCTGAAGATCCTTGCGGAATGTGGTGTTTTTCGGGGTCTCACCCGAGTACACCTTCTTGCCCATTGCGGCGGCAACCTTATCGACAAGCGCCGCCCTTTCCCTTATATTACTCATAAACTTCCTCCTTTGTTAATATGCCTGAAGCGATGGCGAGATCGATGGTGCGCTGAGCCCTGATGACGACAGGACGGTCAACCATCTTACCGTTGACGGCGATGACACCCGAGCCGCGTTTCTCAGCCTCCTTGATGGCGGCGAGAATCTTCTTAGCCTTCTCGATGGCCTTCTCGGTAGGTGCGAACACCTCGTTCACAATCTGGATCTGACGAGGGTTGATGATGGACTTGCCGTCGAATCCGAGGGTCTTGATGAGCTCGACCTCCTTGCGGAATGTCTCCATGTCATCGAGGTTTGAATATACCGTGTCGAGAGCGTCGATCCCTGCGGCCCTGGCGGCCACCACGATGGTCTCGCGGGCATAGAGCAGCTCGGCTCCGCCCGGGGTACGCTGGGTCTTGAGGTTGGCGCAATAGTCCTCGGCTCCGAGGGCGATGCCCATCATCCTCTTCGAGGCCTTGGCGATGGCGAAGGCGTTGCAGATACCCTCGGCGCTTTCGATGGCGGCCATCATGCGGGTTCTGCCAAGGCATCCCAGTTCCTTCTCGACCTTCTCAATCTCCGCCTCCAGCTCGCGGACCTCGTCGGCGGTCTCGGTCTTCGGCATGCGGATCACCTGCACGCCGGCCTTCACGACAGCCTCAACGTCCTTGCGTCCGTAAGGGGTGCTGAGAGGATTGATGCGGACAACCATCTCAGTGTCGCCGTAGTCGATTGACTTCAGAGCGTTGTGGACGAGCAGACGCGCGGCGTCTTTCTCAGCCATGGTCACGGAGTCCTCCAGGTCGAGCATGATCGAGTCCGGCCCGTAGATGAAGGCATCCTGCATCATTCCGGGATTGTTGCCCGGAACGAACATCATTGTTCTTCTTAATCTTTCCATAATCGTAACTGATTATCGGAATAACCCGCGCACCTTCGGTCCCTGGCGCCGCGACTTATTCCTCAACCTAAACTAAGCCCAAACATCTTTTCCTGTGGCGCGCACGGCGGCGGCGGTCACCCTGGCACGGATGGTGCAGTCACGGGCACCCTTGTCAACCGCTTTGATGTCAGCGTCCTCAAGGCCGAATTCGGTGAGTGTTTCTTCTATGACCCGGCGGATCTGCCTGCCAAACTGGGCGGCCACAGAACTGTCGAGGTCGATGTGCAGACCTTTCGTCTCGGCCGGGGCGATCTGGATCATGATGTCACCTGACTCCAGCGTTCCGGCTACAGCGTTCTTTACTTCCATAGCGAAATGTACGATAAAAAAGTCATTAGTGTCCCTGAACCCTCAGGGGCGTGTTAATAATTATGTGTCAATCTCAAACAAAATCAACCCTCGGCGACTACAATCTTTCACATTATTCGGAATATTCCGAAAAATATATAACCACCGCAACGGGTCGCATCTTGTTCCGCCAAAGGTATGACACTTTTTTCAGTTGACCAAATTTCCGCCGTACATTTTTCATTTTTCTGAAGCGTTGACCGGAGACTACAAGGGTGTAGATCATTCCGGCGCCTGGGAGAAGATGATCAACTACTGTGAGAAGGAGAACCGTGCAGGCTGCATTGACGCCGAGTACATCAGTGTCTATCTTGATGACCCGATGACGACTCCGGCCGAGAAAGGTGGTCACTTCGACAGGCTCAGTGACCGACGTGGTGAGTTCAAGGTCCGATGCCCGGCGGGGATCACAGCAGGACAACGAAGGAGGTGCCGAGCGTGAGCATATTCATATATTCATTAGAAGATTTGCTGTGGGGCGGGAGGAGGTTGTAGTCCAGGAAAAGTCTCATTCCGTAATATTGCTGTCCGCTAAAAGTTAGCGAGCAACGAGATATC
>UMGH01066065.1_pt1 | contig 11324 bp, 12 predicted proteins | sample 1965231 | NCBI WGS metagenome assembly UMGH01 (sample SAMEA4836068, study PRJEB28245) | human gut metagenome | biome: gut microbiome; material: fecal sample | place: Denmark | collected 2008 | reverse complement strand
TATATGGCTTGTATTTTTTACAAGATGCCTTATGTTTTTTTTCATGCCCCGAAGAGGCATAAAAAAACGGGGAAATGAGGAGGATTTTTCGCTTGCGTAATCAAACATTCCGCGCTCCGCAGAAAGGACATGTACCCTTGTGGCGCAGTTTATGCCCGCATTTTCCGCAAACATACTTATAAGTACGGTTTCTGCGGTACTTGACGAACGCGAAAACAACGTAGGCGGCAAACAGCGGGTATCCCACATAAATCATGGTGGTTGCGGCAAACACGAGATACACCACCATTGCCATGCCGGCAAGTGTGAACAGATAGGGAACGGACTCAAACCATTCCAACTTGTGAACCGCATCGTCAAAAGCCGCTATGCCCAGAAGCACAAGCCCCCAAAATCCCACAATCATAGCCGACAGCACCGGCGGAACGGAAAACGGATTGAGTGTAGGGTGAAAATAAAATTCCTGCCAGGTTTGCGGAACGAAATGTTGTATTGACGCATAAACAATGGCTATCAAAGCCATGTCAATGCAGAACAAAGTGGGATAAATACTGTCTATGTCATTGAAATGAACGATTCTCGCCTTTTTGCGCCTTATTGTCTTAAGAAGCATGACCGCCACGGCTATGACGGCAATGCAACAGAGCACCACTATACGCCTGTTGCCGAAAATATGAATGAATTGCGAAATGGGGTCATCGGGCGTTACGTTTTCAAGAAGCGTTTTCTCGGAAACCCAACCTATTGTCATTTGGTCGCGGGCTATTTTTATCCACACGCTGTCGGGATTGTTGCCGGGAATCCTTACTATGTCAGCCACAACAACCATATCGTTTTCCACAACCCACGCCGTGTCGCCAAGCGATTGCATTACATCGGCGGGCGACTGGGGAAGAAGCATTACGCTGTCGCCACTGACAAGGAAGTTACAGTTTTCCGTAAAATGGTGTCGGTATGCAAACTCAATCGAATCGCGTTGCTGCGGAGTGCAGTCCCATTTCATGTCGATTTGAGGGCGTGAATAAGTGCAGCCAACCGCCATGAAAACAGCGGTAACAAACAAAAGCACTTTTTCAACCAACCTATTCTTCGGCATAAATCTTCATGATGCAATTTTTGCAGTCGAAATCAAGACGGAAACGCCTGCCGTCGGCAAGACGAAGGAAAAGATACGAACGATCGGCATCGCGCCGCTTAAGACACATGCCTATTTCGTTGCGCAAACAATAACGGCACGTCATAACAGGCGCATTCTCCGGCTCTTTCAGTTCCCAAGCCGGCTCAACACGCTCCGCACCGCAATCTTTGTAGAATTTCTCCGCCGATTTATTGGCAACATTGGCGGAATAATCCACACAGCCCTCAAGCTGCGGCTTACCTATCGAAACGTCTGCCACGGTCTTTGAGCCGCATTGCTCCAAAAGCGAAGCAACTGCCTTTCGCCGTGCATCGGAAAGGAGAGAAGACGGAATGAAATACTCATCATTCTCAATTTTCACTTCCCCCGCCGAAAAACATGTGCCGCCGAGTTTGGTAAGTTGCGTTACGATATTATCACGTTGGGGATTGCGCGCCTTTTCATGCTTGAATTCCACGGGAACATCGGTGTGGCGCAAAAGTTCGTCGGTTGCCGAAAGCATAAAACCGTTTTCGGTCATCGCAAGATTGAAATCAACTTTAAGAGTACGCTCTGCCGATGGTTTGGAAAGCATTTGCGAGAAAGCCTCATCGTGGTTGCGAAAAAGTCCTGTGTGATTCTTTATTTCTTTAGGCATTATCGCCGGAAAAAGGCGCGTACCTTCGGCACGATTAACGCGGAATCCGCGAAGTTCTCCCTTATCTGTGAAAAAACAAAGCCCGTCGCCGTTCGCAAACTTCTTATGTCCCGAAACAATCAGGCAACGCCCCACCTCGCGAACCTCTCCCACCGGCTCACCAATGCTTTTCGGCGTGGCAGGACAGGCTAAGCGCATGGTTCTTCCCTGCATGAAATAATCGGTAAAGCCTCTGTTGAAACTCTTTTCGGGTTTCGGTTCGAAAGCCAATGCCACTTTCCCCGCCGAAGCTCTGACATATTCCTTGCGCTTTGCGAATATGGCATCGAGCTTACGCCTATACCAAGCCGTTATGTTCTTTACATATTCCACGTCCTTAAGACGTCCTTCGATTTTCAAGGAACTTACGCCCGCGTCGAGCAATTGTTCCAAATAGTCGGTGCGGTTCAAATCGCGAAGTGAAAGGAGATGTTTTCCCTCAATTATCTTTACGCCGTTCTCTGTTTCGAGATCAAAAGGAAGACGACAGAATTGCGCACACTCACCACGGTTTGCGCTGCGCCCGAAACAGTGTTGCGAAGCATAACAACGCCCGCTCATGCTCACACACAAGGCTCCGTGAATAAAAGCTTCGAGACGCATTTCGGGACATTGCTTATGAATTTCATTAATCTCCTCAAGCGAAAGCTCTCTTGCCAGAACCGCAGTGGAAAAGCCCTCTTCGTAAAATCGTTTAACCTTCTCGGGAGTGCGATTGTCGCATTGCGTACTGGCGTGAAGGGCTATTGGCGGAAGGTTTCTCATTTCCAAAAACGCAGCATCCTGCACAAGAAGTGCGTCAACCCCTACGTCGAACAGACGGCAAGCCATTTCGCGCGCCTCCTGTAGTTCGGAATCGTAAAGAATAGTATTAAGAGTGGCATAAACCTTGGCATTGAATACATGGGCATAGTCCGTAAGACGTTTTATGTCCTCTATGCTGTTAGCCGCAGCCTCTCTTGCGCCAAATTTTGGGGCTCCTATATAAACTGCATCGGCTCCGTGGCGAATTGCCTCTATTCCCGTGTCGGCATTGCGGGCAGGAGAAAGAAGCTCGATGCTTCGCGTTGCGTTGCCTGTCATTTCTTGTTCACGTAATAGTTGAGCCAATTCGAATAGAAAGCGTCGGCAGGTTTCCGCCAAGAATAATCGGGACCCTTGTCCGGATTGTTGTCCACATAATAATTCTCAGGCATGTCAATATCAAGTCCTCTGCCCAAATCACGCCGGTATTCGGTGTCGAGAGTAGTGGGAGAATACTCCAGGTGTCCCATGACGAAAAATTCGCTCCGGTTCTTCGGCTTCACAATTCCCACGCCCGACTCCGTACCCCAGGCAAAAATCTCAAGATCGTCCACTTTGTCAATATCGCTCTTGCGAACTTCCGTGTAACGACTGTTAGGCATATTAAACACAGAGGGAATATCGCGAAATATCGGCAGGTTCTGCTTCATGAGTTCCTGTTTGTAAACGCCGAAAAGCTTCTTGGGCAAATCATATTTGGGAACGCCGTAATGATGATAGAGACCCACCTGCGCGCCCCAGCACAAATAAACAGCCGAACCTATTTCCGTGCGCGACCAGTCAAAGATTTCCGTCAACTGTTTCCAATATCTCACATCCTCAAACGGTATTCTTTCAACCGGAGCACCCGTAACAATCATTCCCTCATACTGTTTCGACGCAAGTTCATCGAAATTTCTGTAGAACATGTCCATGTGTTCCTGCGAAGTGTTCTTATACTTTTGTCCGCGAATCTTTACAAGAATCAACTCAACGGGCAAATCGGTTTTCGAAAGCTGTCGCGCTATGTCGCTTTCCGTAACCTGTTTTATGGGCATAAGGTTCAAAAGCAAAATACGCAGGGGCTTCACGCCCTGAGGAATGTCGGAATATATCTTAATACCCTGCGCGGCGAGTTCTTTTATAGCCGGCAGATTTTGGGGAACATACAGTGGCATGACTAAAATAGATCTATCGTTGCAAATTTACGAAAAATTCCACCAATACCACGACACTTTTGCATTCAAGACCATATATGCCGTGTCCATTTCCCCACTCCCGTCCGCACGAATTTCACAAAAAAGAGTTCAAAACGCACGCTTTTCGCATAAGCCACTCAAAACCAGTCTGTTAAACCATCCTTTTTATTCTTGTATAAGTCATTGGCTTTCAGAAGCTTATTACGCGCAAAAATACAAGGCACTTATTTTAAAACATAAGGCACATATTTTAAAATACATGGCTTGTATTTTTCACAACAAGCCATGTGTTTTTTCGCAACATCGGGAAATGCACAAATTTCGCGGGAAAAACATTAAAAGAAACAGTCCGGAACAATAACAAAACCACACGCCTGTTTTTGCACGAACCCGCGCATGTAAAAACAGGCGGCAGCCTTTCCCACAAAGACTGCCGCCGCAAAAACAATTGAAACTTAATATGTGTAACTTACGGGGTTACAGTGATACCACATACGAAATAGGCTGCCTGACTACTGGGATTTGCCACCACACTCGCGAAAACCGACGGAGCGAACTTGGAAGACAATACAAGTTCCTTGGTGGCTTTCAGTGCGAGATTGGTTACGGCAAAGCGATTCGGTGCCTCGGAATAAAAACTCGTGCCGTAGGGCACGCAACCTACAGTTGCCGACCAATCGCAACCTACAGCCTTGAAAGGTGCGGAGACTTCCGCATAGCTTGAATAGGCACGGTGGTTGTGGCGGGTAACTCCGTCGCTGCCGGCAAAGTTCGTGTACCACTGAAAATTGACAACTCCGAAATCATATCCGATGTTGGCTTCAAAAGTATGCGCCGTGGAATGAGCACCATAGACAAAATACTTATCGCCTGCACTGTCGAACCAATAATCTGTGATGCCCACGTTAAAGCCTCCCACCGTGTATGCAAGGGTAAGGTCGAATTCTTTCGTATCTTTGGGTTCGCTCAACCCTACACTGCCCCATGCCGTAAGACTGAGACCTTTGTAGGAAACACCAAGCGTTGGCTGTAAACTGACATCGCCTAATTTCTGACCACGCCATATATATCGGCTCACAATGTCGGTTCCCATTGATAGTTCGGGGGAATCCTGCGCCATTGCAGGGAACATAAACATTGCCGAAGCTGTCATAAGAATCAATTTCACAAAATTTCTTTTCATAATCTTTCCGCTTTTTAGTTAGTTATCAGTTGTAAGCCGTTTCTCCGTGCTCGTAAATATCGAGACCTTCCTCTTCGATACGTTTTGTTACGCGCAGACCTACGGTCTTCTTTATTATGAAGAACAACAGGAAGCCTGTGGCAGCCGTCCAAAGGTCAATTACGAGTATGCCGAAAGCTTGTGCTCCGAGAAATCCGAAGCCGTGTCCGTAGAACAAGCCATCGCTTACACTGAGCATGCCGGTCATGAGCGTTCCAATGATACCGCATACGCCGTGAACAGAACTTGCGCCGACGGGATCGTCTACATGGAGTTTCTTATCTATGAATTCGATTGCAAACACAAGCACTGTGCCGCATGCAAGACCTATTATCACAGCTCCGAGAGGGGACACGAGGTCGCAACCGGCTGTTATGCCGACAAGTCCGGCAAGTATGCCGTTAAGCGTAAGCGACAACGAAGGTTTGCCATACTTGAACCAGCTGACAGCCATAGTTGCAATACCGCCGGCAGCGGCTGCGAGGTTTGTGGTAAGGAACACGTGGCTTATGGCAACGCGGTTAGCCTCACCAGAAGCCGCCAACTGAGAACCGGGATTAAATCCGAACCATCCAAACCACAATATAAATACGCCAAGGGCTGCAAGGCTCAGGCTATGACCAGGTATGGCGCGGCTCTTTCCGTCTTTGCCGTATTTGCCAAGGCGCGGACCGAGAATCAAAGCCCCTACAAAAGCAAGCACACCGCCTACGGAGTGAACAATGGCACTTCCCGCAAAGTCGTGAAAGGCTATGCCGAACGTGTTAACCATGAAACTGCCTGCTTCACCGTTGCAAAGCCATCCGCCGCCCCATGTCCAGTGTCCTTCGATGGGATAGATAATCATGCTGATGAATATGGAATAAACCAAATACATATTAAACTTGGTACGTTCAGCCATTGCGCCGGAAACTATCGTGGCGGAAGTGGCGCAAAACACGGTCTGGAACATCAGAAATCCCTCGGTGGGAAGACCGGCAGGGTGTTTGAAAAACGAAAGATCGCCAAAATTCGGAATACCCATGAATCCTTCGCCATTACAACCGAACATAATACCAAAACCAACGAGCCAGAAAAGCAGCGAGCCCATCATGAAATCAACGAAGTTCTTGAACAAAATATTCGTAGTGTTTTTGCTGCGCGTGAAACCCGCCTCACACAAGGCAAAACCGGGCTGCATGAAAAACACAAGCATTGCCGCAAGCAGCATCCATACAGTATCTATCGACAATCCTAAATCTTCTATCGGTGTCATCTTATTATTCTTTTATCATTAAACAATTCGTTTTCTGCTTATTTCTCTTTCTCTGCATTGTAAAGGGCTATATCACCACTCTCACCCGTGCGAATGCGAATGGCATCCTCTACCGGAATCACAAAAATCCTTCCGTCGCCTATCTCACCCGTTCTCGCAGCCTTTTGCACAGCTTTCACGGTGCGCTCAACGTTTATGTCGCGAACAACAATATTGAGCAGCACTCTCTCTATGCAACTTGTGTCGTACATCACACCACGGTAAATTCTCGCCTGGCGCATCTTTCCCTCACCACGTACATCATAGTAGGAAAACCATTCGATGTCGGCATCAAGCAGAGCGTCCTTCACGTCCTCGAACTTTGTTTTGCGGATAATTGCTTCAATCTTTTTCATTTGTCTTGTTTATTTTTACAGCGCTGTTATTATGTTTTGTTTTCAAGACAAAAGTACAACATATTTCTTTTTCAAATGTATTTTTCCTGACTTTTTGTTTGTTTTACCGCAAATTTGTTTTCAAAAAGAAATCTTCCTTGCAATTTTCCAAACTTTTTGAAAGTGTATGTTACATTTTTGTTACACTTGTTTTGTTTTGCCTCTTGTTTTGTTTCAGAATATCCGTTTTTCGTTTTGTTTGCTTCAAAAAGACAAATACACCCGTTTTTACATGTTGTTTTGCAACTTTTGCTAACTTTGCAACAATTACATTTTAACAAACAAATATCATGAACATAAAAAAGATTCTCATTCCCCTCATGGCGTTGCTCATTGCCGTCCCCGGACTGGCTAACGAAAAAATGAAATACAAGAACCCAACCGGCAAAGAGTTCCCGATTTTGGCGTGGTACTCCGTGCTGGGCGACTCAAACCAGACCAAGGAACGCTACCAAGAGTTGCGCGAGGCAGGATTCAACATATCATTCCCCCACTTCGGCACAGCAGCCGAACTTGAAAAAGGATTGGCAGCATGCAAAGGCACGGGAGTGAAAATAATGGCAATGTGCACAGAACTTGTAAACAACACCGCAGCCACAGTGAACCGTTTCAAAGACAATCCGTCGGTAGCCGGATGGTTTTTGCGCGACGAACCCGTTACTTCGGGCTATGCAGAACTCAGAAAGTTGCGCGACAGAATATACGCAGCAGACAAAAGCCACCTCATGTACCTTAACCTCCTGCCCTGCATGGTGGCACCGCAAGACCTGCAGGCAAAAGACTATGAGGACTACGTACAAAGATTTGTGGACGAGGTGAACATCACATCAATTTCCTATGACATGTATCCCGTGGTCATGGAAAACGGAAAAGCCAAGCTTCGCCCCATGTTCTACGAGAACCTGGAAATAGTAAGAAAAGTGAGTCTGCGAAACGACTACCCCTTCTGGGCATTCTGCCTTGCCACAGCCCACGACCCGTATCCCATACCCTCGGACACCCACCTGCGAATAGAAGCCTTCTCCGCTCTTGCATACGGAGCACAGTGCATACAATACTTCACATATTGGACACCCGGCACCACGGTATGGAACTTCCACAACGCGCCAATCGATGAAAACGGCAAACGTACCGATGTATATTATAAGGTAAAGAACGTAAACAAAGAAATACAGGCACTCGCCAAAGTATTTCTCGGAGCAAAAGCCACAGATGTCAGCCACACAGGCGACAGCATACCCACAGGCACGAAATCGCTCACACAAATGTCCCCGAAATTCCAAAGCATACAAAGCAACGGAGAGGGGATACTCGTTTCGCAACTCGTTAACGGCAAAAACAAATACGTTATGCTCGTAAACCGAAGCATTGACGATGCCCAAACAGTAACATTCTATCTCGACCAATCCGTAAAGCGCGTAACGCCATTCAACGGAGAAACAAAACTGAACGTCGGAAAACAAACTCTGACGCTTTCACCCGGAAACTATGCCATATTCCGCATAAAATAATCCTCGGCGCAAGCGCAACAAAACATTGCGCAAACACCGCAAAGCGACCTTTTCCCCTTTATGTCCCTATCCGGCATAAAGGGGATTGTTTTTGAGCGCAAAAAAAACGGAATTTCCGCTCCGATATTCCCATAAAATTCCTCGCAAAAAGCACCGGCAAAATCACACATGGCTTGTTGTAAAAAATACAAGCCATATATTTTAAAATACAAGCCATATATTTTAAAATACAAGGCACTTATTTTAAAATAAGTGCCTTGTATTTTTCGTCAAAATCACGCTAAAATCTGCCGAATAGCTTAAAATGAGCTATAAGATACATTTAAGCACCAATTGTTTCTTATTTATGAAACATAATACCTATTTTTGGCAGCATAAATTGGAATGTCAAACAATAAAGATAAAAAAATATGAATATAAAAGAATTGTTAGATCAGTTTACACTCTTTGACTCAGCAAAAGGGCAAAGAGCAGAACTTCCTGCTGTGGAAGGCAATTATATCGTGGTGTTAAAGGCTGGCTGTAATATTCCTGACGTTTTGGGTAATTTCAAATATACAGAAATCTCTTTGCACGGAGTGGATTATCGTGTGTTGTATACAGGTATAGCTTCTGATTTGAAAAGACGAATATGGACAAATCATCTGCATGGTAATGGTGGTAATTCTACGTTCAGAAAAACTTTGGGCAGTTTGTTTGGATATCAGAAGATTCCTCGTGATAAAAATTACCAAATCAATAAAAAAACGAAGTTTGGTGCGGAAGATGAAAAAAACTTGACCGCATGGATGGAGCGTAATTTGCTTTTTGCTTATCTTGCCAATGATAAGAATGATGAGTTGGAATCTTTTTTAATCGACAGTCTTTTGCCACCTCTTAATGTGAAGGGCAGTAAGGCCGCAACTTTACAAAGAGTGCATGAACTGAGATGTGATAAGTAAGAAGTAAACAGTTCCTGTTATGGCAAGACAAATAGATGGCATTCGTCGAATGTTGCTTATCATCTTTATGCAACCAATGGTCAGTATGGGGACAGCTGTGTTTCCGTACATGAACTATTGAGTTATATTAATGACCATGTGGATGCTCCTATCTCAGAAAGGACTCTGCAAAGAGACATCAATGACATAGAAATGCTGTTTCATATAGAAATTTCCTTTGATAGGGCAACGAACAGTTATCGCATCAATGAGAGGTTTTCGAGCAGGGAGGATAGGCTTTCTGAAATGCTCCTTAACTTCGAATTGCTCAATGCCGTGGATGAAAGTCCTAACATGAGGTCGGATGTTTGCAAGCCGGTCATGAGGCACAACACGCAGGTTGCCGTTTCCGGTCATTCCCATAAGACATAAAAACAACCATTCATAGAGCATAAAAAATAAATTACTATCAATTTTGTTTGCCGCCGGCGCATTGTCGCTATCGGCTCAAATACACGTTGTGGAGTATTTGGGCAACAGCAAAACATTAGTGAATGCCTCGAAAACTGACAGCATAACTTTTGCACCGCCCGCAACAAGCGGCACATCAGCCGGGTACCGCAGCATCGACAACACGCAAAACATAACGTTCTATCTTGGCGAAAGCGTTAAGCGCATAACGCCGTTCAACGGCGAGGAGAAACTCAACGCAGGCAGACAAACCGTAACGCTCACGCCGGGCAACTACGCCATATACAAGATAAAGTAACGCGCCCGCAACGCGCCACACGGCAAATTAACGCCAACAGCAAAGCCCCACCGCCATGAATGTTTTGGCGGTGGGGCTTTGTTTTGGGTCAGACTTTAATCTCCGCTAAAAAGCATTAAGCAGCAAGCCGCACTTCAGACTGAGCGCGGGTCTTATTTTCCCGCCGACAACATATCCGCCCATATTCGCGCCGAATATCCAGCCGCTTTCTGTCTGACCTTCCGCCCCTATCTGCACAGCCGCCGCAAAACCGTCCAGAGATTTCGCACTGCTGTCTTCCGAAGCCTTCTTCTCCTCCCCGAAACCGTAGCCCAACAGCACATCGGCATATATCCACTTGTCGCCTCCGTTATACAGATACACGCCCGGCCCCGCGCCTATCATGTATTCGCGCATATTGTGCTTGAGTTTGGTTTTCTCCCCGGCATACATTCCCTTGTAACTGCCGTTGTTAATTCCGCTATGTATCATGGCAGCCACAAAAAGTCTTTCATTGAAAGCGTAGCGACCGCCAAGGTTCAGGCACACTCCCGACTTGTTGCTCATGCCCGGGAACAGTTCATAGCCGCCCTGCAACTCCACATGAGTGTAGCCCGCCTGGGCGAAGCCGGAAGCCCACGCGCAAAGAAGCAGAGGGAAAAGCAGAAGCCTTGGTTTCACTTCCTGCCGGGATTATACAGGTCGGCAATCTTCTTCAGGTCATCCGGCTCTATCTCCTTGTTCTCAAGCTTTGCGCACAAGTCCGGGTCGTCCTCGAGGAACTTCACGAGCTGGCTGCGCCAATATTTGTTGCCGCTGCCTTTGTAGCCGATAATGCGCCCGTATTCCTCGCCCGCCTTGCGCGCCACAAAGCAAATGTCGCCGCCCGCAACGCTGGTAATCACAAGTGAGCCGTCGCGGGGGATGCTGTATTTATAGCTGCAACTGTAAAACTCAACATGATCGCCCTGCGCCTCCAAAGCCATCCACTGCGGCTTGATAATTTTCTCCTTTTTCGTGGAGAACATCTTGTTGGTCTTATACGGATGGCACACGAGGAAGTGGCACTTGTCTGTGTGCGTCTTTTTCCACACGCCAAGCACCTCAATGTCCGTGTTCTTCAGCTTCAGCTTTTGCCCGTCCGCAGTTTTCATGCGCACAGTTTTCGTGTTGCACTTCGGCATCTTCACGCGCCCCACATACTCCGTGCCGTCTTTCATCACCACACGTCCCTCCTCGCGGTCGGTGGCATCTTTCACTACGCTGTATATTTGGCAGCCGCCCAACAAAAAGACAGCAAAACAAAGCAGCATTCCCAACTTCAATTTTTTCATTCCTTAATTCCGTTTTTATTAACAAACATCATTTCCAAGCCCGCATTCAGCAAAGCCACAAACAAAATTACGAAACGGCATCCACATACGCCATTTTTCAAATG
>UMGH01027129.1_pt1 | contig 11334 bp, 6 predicted proteins | sample 1965231 | NCBI WGS metagenome assembly UMGH01 (sample SAMEA4836068, study PRJEB28245) | human gut metagenome | biome: gut microbiome; material: fecal sample | place: Denmark | collected 2008 | reverse complement strand
GCAGGATATGCAAATGTAGGAATAAATAAAAAATGAGCAAGCAAAAACAAGAATTCATTGTCATAAAACACCCGATTTCAAATATCTCCAAAAGCTGGCGTGTTTGCATCAAAAGCCGGCGTATTTTTGGAAAAAGGTAGGCATGAATTTAGAAAAAGATACCTACCTTTTCCTATGAAGTAAACGAGAGCCGTCGACAATCCTCGTTGGATTGATTCCCGATTCTCGTTTATATCAACAAGATTTTCTACCTTATTATATTATATACCCCATATCCGATTTTCTTTTATACCCTTCACACACGTCCCTATTCCGCTCATATTCTGCAACTTCCTGTGAAGGATGTGAAGGCATATCCTTTACGTCTGCTGGAGGAACAGCACACTACGCCTCTACTCGCCGATTCGTGCTTGAATCACAAGAACTAACAGATATACAAGCAAATGGAGAATTTGTGAAAGATCATTTTTTGAATTTTTCAGTAGATTTTCAATCCGCCAGGCACACGCCTACTCCTTTGAGGACTTTAATTTGGATTTGTGAATCTTGCGAAAGGTATTTTCTCAGCTTGGTCAGGAAAACATCCAGGCTGCGGGAAGAGTAAAAGTCGGCAGTTCCCCATACAGACGAAAGGATTTCATCACGGCTAACGGTCTGCCCTTTTCGCCGGCACAACATCTCTAAGATCAGATTTTCCTTGTGTGTCAAGGACTGTTGTTCGTCCTGATAACACAACTTGCTTTGTGCCGGATAAAAACGATAAGTTCCGATGGAATAAACACTTTCGGTACTTTCATTCTCTGAAGGCGATGTGACAGCCGAAGCCTGTTTCAACTTGATCAATGCCTGGATATGAGCATCCAGCTCTTCCAGTAGAAAAGGTTTCTTGAGATACAGATCGGCTCCTGAATGATAACCTTGAATCACATCTTTGGCCTGGGTACGACCGGAGATGGAATCCGTTCCGAAAGCTGCAACAAATGCCCGCTCTCTTCATTGAGGATCGAGAAATACTGCCGCTTCAGTTCGGGTTTATTATCCAACACGCCGCTTTCCAACGTATGACCGGCCATCGTGATCGTATTGATCGGCGTCTTCATATCATGAATCATGGCATAAGTAAAGTCTTGTCGCAGACGGGCAATCTTATTCTGACGCAAAATGATTTTCACCTGGTATAAAAGACAAACCACCACCAAGATGATCAGGAAAACCGTTGCGATCAGCGAAATTCCCATCTGCCGGCATATTTCCCAATACGGATTAACGATACGGGCCTGGACCAGCGTTGTTTTTCCTTCATCCAGAAAAACCGGCTGCGTTTCAATATGCTTGAAAGACAAAAGCGAGGAAGAAGCATTCACCGAACGGGCCGAATCGAGCACCTGACTGTGTACCTGAACATAAATGCCTTCACCGGCTAGTGCTTCTGTAAAGATAGAATCCAGCGCCGAAGTAGAAAAAGCTGATTGATAAATCGAATCGGCATAATGATTAAAGGCAACAATCAACCGGCTGATAAGTTCCGGTCCGCTGGCTTCCTCGATATTGGCCGTCTCCGTCAAGTGGATCGTTAGTTCCGCATCCTCCGAATCTGAAGCTTGATTCAGGCGATCGGCCACCTCATCCAGTACCGATTTGGGAAATAAACGAGAACAAGCCTGCCGGATTTCCCCGTCAATCAGCTGATTTCTCTGGGTTATTTTACTTTTTCCAAAGAGCCTACGTGTTATCGACTGGTTTTTCAACATCTCCTGTTCAAAACCTTTGAGAAGGAAAGTTGTGGTCCGGATGCCGGGATTATTACGTTACAAGGACAAGACTACACGTTGAAAGAAGTCGTAGTAAGTGGAGAACGTCCTTTGGTTAAGGCAGATAAAGGAACATTAGTCTATGATGCTCAAGTTTTGTCCGAGCGGACAACAGCCAGTAATGCCTACGAATCTCTGTTGCGTTTGCCCGGTATCATCGAACAAAACGAAGATTTGTTATTAACCGGTGCAAAAGATATGAACATACTTATTAACGGAAAACCCTCATCTATGAACCAGGACCAGTTAATAACCTTGTTGAAAAGTACACCGGTTTCACAGGTAAAGCAAATTGAAGTCATGTACAACGCACCTGCCAAATACCGGGTAAGAGGAGCTGCCGTCAATATCGTATTGGACAACGAGAAATCACCAGATCCTTTTTGGAAAGGCGAAGTTAGCGGGAATTACCAACAGTTCGTTCATGCCAACGGCGACGGCAATATCAATCTATCGTATACCGGGAAAAAATTATCAGCTGATATCAACTATGCTGCCGGATACAGGCACAAAAACTCCGGAATGGAAACCGATTCGCATCATACTCTGCACGATAAGGTTTATTCGATCCAGCAGCTGAATGAAACGGAAGCTAAACACGGACTGCACAATGTCCGCTTTGGACTGGATTATCAACTGTCGGAAGGAAACAGTCTGCATACGGCTTATACGGGTTCATTTCAGGCGAAAGGCAATACCACAACACGATCGAAAGGCAATTATTCGGATTCGGAGAGTTTCCGGACATCCCAGGAACAGATGCACAACGTCAACTTAGATTATACCGCGGCTTTCGGCTTGAACGTAGGGCTGGATTATACCCATTTCAACAGTCCGTCTACGCAGGATTTTACCAATTATCTGAATACCGGGGAACAACACTTCCTGGTAGATGAAAAACAAACCATAGACCGCTGGAATGTCTATGCCGGACAAAACCATGATTTGCCTCAAGGCTGGGGACTCAATTATGGTATCAATTTCACCTTCGCCCGAGAGAAAAGCGGACAATTATATCAGTTGGATGCGGGAACCGACTTACCGGTTACAAACACAGATACTCACATGCGGGAAGAAACCTATAATTTCTATGCAGGAACGGAGAAGTCTTTTAACGATCAGTTATCCATGTCTTTATCGCTTGCCGGAGAATATTATCGGCTGATGGATTATCAACAGTGGGCGGTTTACCCGACTTTTCAACTGAGTTATCAACCGAGTTCTGAACATATCTTTCAACTGGGCTTTTCTTCGGATAAGGCATATCCAAGTTATTGGGAAATGCAAGATATCACCAGTTACATCAATGGATATATGAAGCTGAAAGGAAATCCGTACCTGCGTCCTTCAACCGATTATACCGCCTCTTTGACCTACATCTTTAAAGGGAAATATATTGCCAACGCCTATTATTCGTATGTAAAAGATTTCTTCTCTCAACTGCCTTACCAAAGTCCGGATGAACTGGCATTGGTTTACCAGTCCATTAACCTGGATTATGAACAGAATGCAGGTTTGTCGCTGATCATTCCTTTTTCGGTTGGCAAATGGTGGACTGCCCAATGTATGTTCGACGGTTCATACAACCAGGATGTCTGCGACAAGTATTACAATATCTCCCTGAACCGAAACAACTGGAGAGGCATTGTACAAATGAACAACACATTCCGCCTTTCATCCCGACCGAATCTCCAGCTGGAATATAACCTATTATACGTTAGTCCGACGTTACAAGGCATCTACGATGTAAGTTCTGTCTGGAAAATGGATCTGGGATTGAAATGGACTTTCGCCAACGACAAGGCTGAATTGAAGATTCAAGGCAACGACCTATTTAACACCTTTGTTCCGGATGGCAAGATTGACTACAAAGGGCAAAAGCTCAACATGAACATGCAGAACATCAACCGCAATCTATCCATCTCCTTTACATATAAGTTCAATGGATATAAAGAAAAGAAACATAAGGAAGTTGACAGGTCGAGGTTTGGGCACTAAGAGTCCTAAACAGATATTATCACAATCCATACGTGTGAATTAATTATTTGATTAAATTAGCGCAATATACAATCATACAGAAAATCTAAAATGCTATCAATAGATAAAATCAAGAAAATACTTTCTCTTGGAGAGAATAAGCAAGTAGAATTTAAGAAATGCACGGATAAGGTCTCGGCTTCCGTGTATGAAACGGTATGCTCTTTTTTGAATGCAGAGGGAGGATATATCTTCTTAGGAGTGGATGATGATGGCACGATATTGGGAATTAACCCTAAATGCGTAACAGATATGACTAAAAGTATTATCAATACGTTGAATAACCCTGAACAATTTCTTCCACCAATGCCTATCACCCCGGAGCACACAGAAATAGACGGTAAAGTTATTCTGTATTTGAATGTACCGGAGAGCGAACAGGTACATAGGTACAAGAACCGCTTTTATGACCGTTGGGGCGATGCGGACAATGATGTCTCAAAGCATACCTATTTGGTCAAGAATATGTTCATGCGAAAAGAAAAGGAATCTTCCGAGAATGAAGTGTTTCCTGATGTAACATTATCCGATATGGACGAGGAAGCTTTCAAGATTATGCGCAGCCACATTTCCATTCACAACTCCAATCATCCGTGGTTGAGCATGACCAATGAAGAGTTCTTGAAGAGTTTGTTTTGGGGTAAACAACGGGAAACAAATAAAGAAGGATATAAGTTGGCTGCCATTCTTTTATTTGGAAAAGAACAGACCATTCTGAATTGTTGCCCGTGGCATCGTACGGATGCCATTTACCGTAGTATGTCTTATGAGCGTTTCTTACATCCACTTCCAATCGACCCGGATATTCGCTACAATGACCGGGATATGATATGCGTAAATCTGGTACAGTCATATATCCGTTTGCTGAATTTTGTGCAACGCAATATGCCTGATAAATTTCGTTTAGCGGATAATGGTATAGACCGTTTAGATTTACGGGTAATGATATTTAGAGAAGTAATATCAAATACACTGCTTCATCGTGAATATATCAGTTCTTATACCAATAAGTTCCTTATATTCCGTGACCGGGTAATCACAGAGAACTGGACGAAGCCATTTCAAACGGGGAATATAGATATAAATGACTGGCGCACACGTACAAAGAATCCGCTTATCACAAAGGTGTTCCGCGAAATGAAATGGGCAGAAGAACTTGGCTCAGGACAGAAGAACATCCGGAAATATGCTCCGTTATACTTTGAAAACGCTGAAATAGAAATACATAGTGGAGAGGAGTTTATCTTTTCCATAACCTATCGTGACCCTAAAGAATTTGAGTTTGTGGAGGATATACCGATAAGTCGGGACCAAGTCGGGACCAAGTCGGGACCAAGTCGGAACCAAGTCGGCACTAAGTTGGCACTAAGTCAGGGAGAAATACAAACTATTCTTGAAACTTGTTTATCTGAAAAGTCACTAATGGAAATTATTACGTTGCTACACTTTAGTAATCGGACTAAATTTAGGAATAAATACATAAACCCTTTGATTGCAGAAGGATTACTGGCAATGACAGTTCCCAACAAGCCTAACAGCCGTTTGCAGAAATATTATACTACAGAGAAAGGAAAATCTTTACTAAATGTATAGCATATTAATAATAACAAAGGAGTTAAGCCTATGACTTAACTCCTTCATTTTCATCAGTCGGGATGACTGGATTCGAACCAGCGACCACACGCCCCCCAGACGCGTACTCTAACCGGGCTGAGCTACATCCCGTCTTTTCTTTTAACGGGTGCAAAGGTAGAGATTTTATTCTAAATTCCAAAACTTTCCCGATAAAAATCCATCGCCTCCAGGATTTGTTCCTTATCTACATGCTGATTGATACGTACATCTCCTACTTGTCCCAAAAGGGTAAAGTTGATAACATCCCCTTCGTTTTTCTTGTCGTGCCTCATTAGTTCATAAAGCTGGTCATAGTCCTTACAAGTGAAGAAAAAGGCCGGATAATACGTTTTCAGGTAACAAATTACCTGACTGAGTTTCTCTTTCGGAAAACCGCATAACTTATGAGACAAGTATAATTCGCTGACTAAACCGGCAGCTACCGCATGTCCGTGTAACAAAGGTTTGTTTTGCTGGAAAGACAGACTTTCGTAGGCATGACCGATCGTATGACCAAAATTCAAGGCTTTCCGGATACCTTTCTCTTTTGGGTCTTGTGCCACGATATCCTCTTTGACGGCTACAGACTGCGCTACGAGTTGATTCAGGTAGGAATAATTCATCGTATCGATATCATATAGCATGACGGGCAAATAGACATCCATCGAACTGATCAGTGCATGCTTGATCATCTCGGCATAACCGGAAAGAATATTGGCACGATCCAGTGTACGAAGAAATTCACAGTCGATAAAGACACACAAAGGCGGATAGAACGAACCAATCTCATTCTTCAAACCGTTGAAGTTAATTCCCGTCTTACCGCCAACAGCAGCATCGACAGACGCCATCAAAGTAGTCGGTACATTGATTGTCCGAATGCCCCGTTTGAAAGTTGCACCAGCGAAACCGCCCATATCCGTAACCATACCACCACCCAGATTCAATAATACCGAATGACGAGTTGCGCCTTCATTCGACAGCCGCATCCAGATTGACGACAATGATTCCAGGTTCTTATGCGTATCGCCGGCTTCAACCGTAATAACCGGAGCCTCCTGTAGTAAAGGAATATCTTTTACCAAAGGATAGCACTGTTCCACCGTATGCGTATCCGTCAATACAAATAACTTATCATAATCCAGACCTGCCAGAAAAGCCTGTAACTCGGCTTTCAGATCCTGACAAATCACTACTTTCTGTTCAGCCATAATCCATTGATTTTATTTCAGAAAACAAAAATAGAAGAAATTCTTTGATTTCAGACAGGAATAAAAACAAAAAACCTTCCTTGTCCTCTCGGATTTGGAAGGTTATAGAACTTTTTTATTACACTATTATCATATTAATTTAATAATGTAAAAACACGCTTTCACCCTCGCGGGTTACTCGTTACAAGAATCATATCCGAATTCATGTGCGTGTAAATTGTAATATATTCGTGTAAATATCAGGAGCCTGAGGCCCCTGATATATTGTTAGTCAGATGTTATTATTTAACAACTACCTTGAAGCTTTCGCCGTCAACTGATACAACTACTACACCTTGAGGAGCAGCGATTGTTGCGTTATCTGAAGAAACTGTTTCGTTAGCTACTACCTTACCTAAGATTGTGCTTACGATTACGTTCTTGCCTTCAGCACCCTTAACAACTACAGCACCATTAACACCAGCTACTACTACGTTACCAGCAGAGATGGTTTCGTTTGCTGTAGCATTAGCATCTTTTTCGATAGCGTTGAATGTGAAGCGAGCACCCTGGTTGATGAATTCACCTGTTACATTACTTGCATCAGTATAATCACCCATTTCAAACCAAGAATCAGTTGTATCACCTGTGTTGTGGTTACCATTATCATTCCAATACTTAGCCAATACCGGAACACCATTGATCACCTTAACCCAAGCACCTGCGAAAGAACCAACCTGAGAGTAACCTTTAACACCCGTTGGAGTATCGTTTGATTCAAGCATGAATGTATTGTCAGCATCACCTGTATTTCTCAAAGAGAATGCAGCATTATTGTGCTTACCATTCAATTCAACAAGTGTATAAATCTTACCTTCCTGATCTTTTGCCAATGAATCCGGACAGATATACTTCATTCCAGAACCATCTTTAGCTTCCATCTTCAAGCTTGCCAATGTGCGACCATTAGTCAATACATACAAGTAGTCTCCACGGTGAATTGCTTCTACGAAGCCTAAACGAGTGTAAACACTGCTCTTATACTTGTCTGCGTTTGTTTCTTTGTCAATCAACGCTTTGTTGATAGAATCATTGAAGTTAATCAAGAAACGACCTTCAACATAACCTGGATAAGTTTCAGCATGTCCGCAACCTGCATTTATACCATGCTGTGAGTGGCCGTCTATATCACAATTACAATAAGTATAAGCCGGTACACTGTCAGCTGCAACTGCAAACAAATACTGCGGCATTACTTTAGTTGATTTAGCCACTTTGTCTACATAGAAACCTTCGTTTGAAGTCAAATCTGTCTTGTTTTCAATACCTAAGTAGTTCATACCTGGTTTTGAATTACTATCTTCAAACAAGAACTCGTTGCTCTGTTCGTCAACACCGATGATATTGATTACTTTCTTTTCATTGTTGATCAAATCTGCATATTCAGTACTCAAGTCACGATACAATCTGCGTTCTGCAGAAACCTTAGCGAATGCGTCAGTTGTAGTTTCACACAAATCTGCTATCTTAGCATTCAGTGAAATAGACTCAATAGCCAATTTACCGTCAACTTGTTTAGCTGATCTTACTTTTTCTACCATGACTTTATCGCCCTTAGAATAAGTTTCATAAATATTTCCAAATTCATCTTTTTCCCAATTCCAAGTCAGACCTTTCAAATCTTCAGCAGTTTTTGCGTTTACTTTCACGTAAGCCGGAGAATTAACTATTGCATAACCATGTTCACCGTTCAAGCAGTTATTTTCTTTCAATGTAACAATTGCATAAGTCAAGTGATTATCTACATCTTCGATTTCTTCTTCCGTTGCAACAACATACTTGTGCTGGTTGTCGATAGCCAAGAATGTATGATCATTATCGATCAAGTTGGCATCCTTTACTTTAACCTTGTAGAAAGTCTTATACAATTGCTCTACATTAGCATCTTCGCTAGCATAACCATATGCCAAAGAACCCACATACTCAAAGCTATAAGTACCTGCAAATTCTTTTTCCCATTTGTTAGTATTTTCATTCCAATACTTTCTCGAATCTTCTACAGGCATCCAACCTTCAGAACGGAACAATTCAAATTCCGTACCTTCATCTGAAAGCTTCAATAACTTGAAACCACCTTCACTCTTTGTATTGCTTATGCTCAAGAACTTCGTTGTTGACATATCATACATGTGCTGGAACATGAATGTATTATTTCTCAAATCATCTTCATCAGCATTGAAGTATCCTAATACAGTCTGTGGATCTACTTTTGTAAATTTAACAGTATCGGCTGCATTATAAATTCTTCTATTATGAGAGTTTACATTTTCTTCGCTCCACATTTGTGGAAATGCATAGTCACGATAGTTGATAGTAAACATCTTACCTTCACCTGTTGTGTATAACTGACCTTCAAATACAGGTTCCCAATTAGCAGCAGCTTTACCGTTAAATTCACGGTTCCATATTCGAACTACCGGAGTTTCATTTGCATTAACATCATCTCCTTCAGCTTGTACACAAGATAATTGTTCTACAACCCACTGAGTAGCCGGCATATGCGTAAAGTCCTGCTGATCAACTTCTTCCACATCATAAACAACATGACCCTTCATATCCTCTACTATATAAGCACCATCCACACGGTGTTCAGTCTGAGCTGTTGCTGAACCCGGATTAACCAAGTTCATAAAATACAGACCTTTTTCTTGAGTAGCACGAATCAAATAACCATAGTCATGAACAAATTTCAAGCGCAAATTCATGTCAGCGTAATACGGTGTCGTTCCATCTACACCATTTGTAACATATGCAGGATTAGCAACATCGTTTTTAACTGTAGCAGCATATTTAGGTTCTGTTTCATTCACATTTGCCGGAGTTCCTACAGTCAACAATTGAGCATCATCACCAACAAGAGAATTATTCATAGCGAACAATGCTACCGGTACACCTTGAGCTTTGGCTGCAAACCTATTACCACTAGTAACTGTGTTACTTGTATTATAAGCATTTGCGTCATTGACTGTATTTACCCACTCTGTTGAGTACTCAGTAGCTAAATGGGATTTTTCAAATGGAGTTTCAGCATTCATTTCCTGCGTATTCATACGAGAAGCATTTAACGGCTCCAATACCAAACTGTCATTTGACGCATAATAAGTCACCTTCCAATGATAACGAGCCTCCAATGCATCTGGATACGCCTTACTATTGGTTTGAGTAGCTTGTTTCAAATATTTACGATCACCTCCTCCTTCAGCGTTAGTCAAAAAAGCATACGGTTGAAGTGCGACTTTTAAACCGTCATGATTATCTGTAGCCGTTTTTGGTTCATATACATGTTCATGTACATACAAGTAATCGTATACACCTTCAGTTGCTTTTTCCTTGCGCAATAAAATGTCATAACCAGCATATTTGTTATTTCCGTTACCTATTAATGTATTGGTTGCATCATACTGGTTACGGTGCAAATTATACGCATCTATAGATTCAGCAACAAAATTTCCTAGAGCAAACGGATTACCAAGCAAATTTAGCTCTTTTTTGTTATCCGGATCCAAAACGGTGAATTTAGCCCATTTACCTAATCTTTTTGATTCATTAGCAGCATCACTCCAATAATCATACTCACGAATATGCGGAGTAAACGTCAACCAAGAATTATCAGCATCGACCATTGAATTGATTTCAGCAGCATTCAAAACTTTAGCACCAGCTACAACCGGTTTGATTTCCAAAGCAGAGCCAATAGTTCCAAGGAAATCCTGTGCTTTTCCCTTTGAATCCTTCACTGCGATTACAGCCCAACCACCGTTATCAGTAGCATCCAAACCGTTTTCACTCAAACGATCGACAAGGCTTCCTACGTCATAAGTTGCCTCAGGAATAGCTTGACTAGGATCAGCATTTGCGCCACTGCCTAAAGCACGAACAGCACGCAAAGCCATTACAGAGTCAGTTTCATTATGGAAATAAGAAAACACTTTTTTATAAGGTAATTCAGCTTTTCCATTATCTTCTGTAATGTACCAAGCCCAATTATCGATACAACCATCAGTTAAGCCCTTATTTTCATAGGTCCAACCATAGTTAGCTGCATTCTTCTTATAGGTATCAGTCTCATAGTCCTTATCAGCATCAGTAGGAATAACATAATTACCACCAACACGCTGCAAAGCATTAGTGTGATCAAAAGCTAATTCAAAACCTGTTTCTTTGTTTACATACTTATAAACACAACCATTTGCAGAACGATCTGTTACCTTAATTTTCCACAAAGAATGAGTTAATGTTGCTTTTGAAATTTCCTGAGCTGTCAAATAAATTTTACCCGTAGAATAATCACGTTCAGCCACCAATACATAAGTACCACCATCGGTTTCAGGCAAACCTAAAGATACTGGATTAACCTGCAATTGGTAATAGTACTCCTGATTGATTTTATTCACCACACTGAAAGTAGCATCCAATTTCGCAGACTTAACTAAACGAGAACGATAGTTAATCTGTGCTGGACTGTACTGCGCTACTACATCTAGTGAACTGGCGAGCAGGACACCCGCACAAAGCGTAAGTACTTTTTTGTTCATAATTGAATTAATTTAGTATTAATAATAAGTAATTATATCCTCTTGTGTAATATTCGTCTTCATCAAGTCGGTATAAAACGGTGGTTT
>UMGH01067496.1_pt1 | contig 11388 bp, 5 predicted proteins | sample 1965231 | NCBI WGS metagenome assembly UMGH01 (sample SAMEA4836068, study PRJEB28245) | human gut metagenome | biome: gut microbiome; material: fecal sample | place: Denmark | collected 2008 | reverse complement strand
CGCCTCGACAGGATTGGCGCCGGTCGTGGCAGAGTAGTCGGCCACAAACCTCTCCAGTTTGCCGATGGCCACCGGCTCACCCTTGACACCGAGGATGCAGCTGCCCTCGCACTGGCTCTCCTGCGGGCAGACACGTCCGCAGACGGCTGGAAGGGAGGAGTCCTCGGCGATGATGGCGGCGGCTCCGGCGATGTCACCTGCGGCCACCTTGGCGATGAATTCAGGAATCTTCACGCTGACAGGGCAGGCCTGCACACAGCGGGGATTCTTGCAATGGAGACAGCGTGTGGCCTCTGTCGTGGCTTCCTCAAGGTTGTAGCCGTAGCAGACCTCTTCGAAATTATGCGCGCGTACCTTCGGATCCTGCTCGCGTACCGGTACTCTTGGTATTCTCTGTGCCATTATATTCCCATTTTAGATTTAACCTCCGTCTCCTCGGGCCTGTACTGTCCGAGACGCCTCATGGCCTCGTCGAAATCAACGTCATAGCCGTTGAACTCAGGACCGTCCACGCATGCGAACTTCACTTTTCCGGCCACGGTCACGCGGCATGCACCGCACATCCCCGTGCCGTCCACCATCAGCATGTTCAGGCTAACGTCCTCAGGGATGCCGAGTTTCTTGCAGGTCAGGGTGCAGAACTTCATCATGATCATAGGGCCGATTGACACTGCCTGGGTATATTCCTTACCCTCATTGACCAGTTTCTCAAGCAGGCCGGTGACCATTCCGTGGAATCCTTCCGAACCGTCGTCAGTGCAAAGATAGAGGTTGTCACAGGCGGAGGCCAGCTCTTCCTTGTAGATAAGAAGATCCTTGGTCTTCGCTCCGATGATGACATCGACCGCTATGCCTCTCTCGTGCAGCCATTTAGCCTGAGGGTAGACCGGAGCGGTGCCGACACCGCCGGCGATGAATATGTACCTTTGGCCTTTCAGCTCCTCATCCGTCTTGTCAACGAAGGCGGAAGGGTTGCCCAGAGGTCCCACGACATCGCTGAAGAACTCGCCTTCGGCCTTGGAGATGATCGCGGCCGATGACGCTCCTATGAGCTGGGTGACGATGGTCACCGTGCCGTTCTCCCTGTCGTAGTCACTGATGGTAAGTGGTATGCGTTCGCCCTTTTCGTCGGAGCGGACAATCAGGAACTGCCCAGGTTTGGCGGCCTCGGCAATCCTTGGAGCCGACACCACCATCTTGCAGATGTTAGGAGTCAGCATCACTCTTTCAAGAATCTTGAACATAAGCTATCTAAAAATAGTGTTATTAAATGTAGCGGGCAAATGTAGGAAATTAAGTCGATATTCCAAATTATTCCCGAATATATGATGCAGGATCGCGCCCGATTGTCCGGTTTTGCGTTCGTTCTGTTGATTTGCCATAATTTAGTAAGCGTTAATGATTATTTAGCTTCGGAAATGTGTGTTTTGAAGGATTTTAATTGTATATTCGCAAAATTAGAGATGAGTGCCGAAAGGTACGATGTCCGTGACGATAAATGACACATTGATATGGCTAAGAAATCTACCTTCAAGTCCAATTGGCCGAAGTACCTTCTCCAGTGGGGAGTGCTGGCGCTGCTGGTTTTCTTCTTGAGCGGACTCGCTTCGCTCGTGTTCACTGACATGAATGCTCCGGATCCGGAAAAATACTGCCCTTTCGGCGGCCTGGAGGCATTGGGGACCTATTTCGCCAACGGTTCATTGCCTTGCTCGATGACAAGCATGCAGATCGCGATGGGTGTTGTCCTCGCGGCGGCAGTCGTGCTTCTCGGCAAGCTGTTCTGCGGCTATCTCTGTCCCGTCGGAACGGTGGAGGATCTTCTGAAGAAACTCAGGCAGGCCATCGGGTTCAACGCCTTCAACATCAATGAGCGCAGTGTCGCCGACAAGGTGCTGAGGATCGTGAAGTACGTGCTTCTGTTCATCACCTTCTACATGACATTGACCGCAAGCGAGCTCTTCTGCAAGAATTTCGACCCGTACTACGCCACGGCCACGGGATTCAAGGGTGAGATCACGCTTTGGATGTCCGTCGCCGCTTTGGCGCTTGTGCTTATCCCCGGTCTTTTTGTGGACAGGTTCTGGTGCAAGTACATCTGCCCGCTCGGAGCGATCTGCAACTCCCTCAAATTCTGGGTGTGGATGGTTGTGCTTGTGGGTGTGTGGTGGATTCTTGGCCTTCTCGGACTACAGCTGCCTTGGGTCTGGCTGCTTGGAGCCATGTGTCTGCTCGGTTACCTGCTGGAGATCCTTTGCGGAAGGCCAAAGCCGCAGCTGCTCGGCGTGGTTATCGACAACGGCAAATGCAAAGGCAACTGCCGTATCTGCCAGAAGAACTGTCCTTATAATATTGATGTCCCGTCATTTGAAGGCAAGGTCAATTCTGTTGACTGCACCCTTTGCGGCGAGTGTGTCGCCTCCTGCCCTCTTGGCGCCCTCAGTGTCGGAGTAAGAAAGGAGGTTGATGGAAAACGCTGCAAGTCAGCCAAGTATATTCCTGCGGTACTGACTGTCGTGGCTGTCGCCATAGCGTTCATCATCGGAGGAAAGTTCGAGGTGCCTACAATCGACGAGAAGTGGGGGATAGAACCGGGAATGAAACTGGAGACGGTCAGGATGGAAGGCCTCAAGTCGGTCAAGTGCTTCGGCAGTTCGATGGCCTTCAAGGCCAGGATGGAGAAGGTGGCGGGAGTCCATGGAGTCAGGACATTCGTCGGAAGCCACACGGTCGTGGTCACCTATGACGCCAACGCCATCGACGCCGCGAAGGTCGAGGCTCTGATCTTCGTCCCTTCCAAGTTCAGGGTCAACAGCCTGGAGCCGGAGCAATACGACTCGCTCAAGTGCGTGACCATCAGGACGGAAAAGATGTTCGACAAACTCGACCTCAACTACCTCGGAATGCAGATGAGACTCACGGAAAAGAAGATATTCGGTCTGGAGTCCATCTACGAGTGCCCTCTCATCGTCAAAGTGTACATGGCGCCTGACGAGGATCTGGACGAGGCGTGGTTTAAGAATATTGTCGAGAAGAAGACCCTTGAGATGCCGGTTCACGGCGGCGGGGTCAAGACGATGGATCTCGGATTCAAGTTCATCCGTTTGGAGAAGGGAAGCACCATGATCTCCACTCCAGACTACCTAAGGATGATGTTCGACCAGTTCGCCGCTGAGTATGCCCGTGAAACCAATCTTGACACGGCCCAGTGGTGGTACGAGATTGTTGACCGCAACTACGAGAAGCCTATCGTGAAGAGAGGGATGCCATTCCTCAGCAACCATCTGTCCTCCCATGAAGGGGTTATGGGAACATATCTCACCCTTAACGATGATCTGGAGCCATGCATCCGCATACGTTACACGGCTCCGATGACCGAGGCCGCGCTTTTCGAACTGATGACGATGCCGAAATGGACCATCAAGTTCTCGGATGACGACATCCGCGAGGTTGACGCCAAATTGAGTTTCGGAAAACCGGGCCGCAGCATCCCCGTCAAATAAGCGTTCATATTCATAAATAGAGGGTTATTTCTGTTGCCGCTTAATTAGATGAAAGGAATATACATCGCGCTCGCCTTGCTTTTCGCCGCGTCTTTTACAGCCAGGCTTGATGCTCAGATCGCCATATCTGAAGATATGTTCGGACGCACTTCATTCACGGTGAAGGCGCAGGTCCTTGACTCGCTGACGCGGGAGCCTATCGCGTTCGCTTCGGCGTATCTCAGGCATCCTAAGGACACGGTCATCACCAGTTTCGCCCTGACGGACACGCTCGGCAAGGCTGAGTTGAAGAAAGTGGCGAAAGGAGAGCATCTGCTTTGCATTGAATATCTCGGCTACAGACCTGTCTATAAGAAGATTTATGTCCGTGGCAACTATGACGCGAAGACGATCCTGATGAGACCGGACGACAAGATGCTGAAGGCGGCGTCTGTCTCCGCGGTCGGGACTCCGATGGAGATGAAAGGGGACACCCTCGTCTACAACGCCTCCTCGTTCAGGGTGATGTCCAACGACAACCTTGCGGATCTGCTGAAGAAGATGCCAGGCGTGGAGGTAGGCGAGGACGGAACCGTCAAGGTCAACGGCAAGGAAGTCAGCAAGATAACGGTCGGCGGAAGGACGTTCTTCCTTGGTGACAACAAGGCCACTCTCGACAACCTACCTGCCAGGATAGTGGACAAGGTCAAGGTCATCGACAAGGAATCCGAATCCGCCGAGTTCACCGGCATCAAGGGGGACAAGGAGAAGGTGATGGATGTGGAGTTGAAGGAGGAATATAAGAGCGGATGGTTCGGCAACGCCAAACTCTCGGGAGGAACGACAGCTTCAGGCAAGGATGACAACGGATTCAAGGAAAGGAAGGATCTGCTCTTCAGCGGCTCCGCGATGGTCTCGGCCTACGGCGAGAGGAACCAGCTCACGACCATAGCCAACGGCTACAACTTCATGGCTCCCGGATCCGGGATGCTGGTCATGTATGACGGTAATGAGAGCGATGTCCCGTCGTTGCCGTACAATGGCATGCACAGAAGATGGCAGGTGGGGACGAACTTGAACTCGGATGTGATAAAAGGCTTCACCACAGATGCTTCGGTTGTTTACTCATCAGAGAACGTGGACAAGCGTTCGAGGACTGACCGGACTTCATTCAAGGAGGATGGCGACCTTTTCGACACTTCAGGCGAGGTTGAGAACGGCAATCTGGACAAGTTCAGTGTGCGCGCCGAGTTCAAAAAGAAAAACAGGAAGAAGACATCACTTTACTTTGAGCCATACTTTTCCTGGTATGACTACAACAACACTTCCACTGGCAACACACAGTCGCTTATGGAAGGTGTGGAGAGAAACCGTTCGGTGTCAAACACATTTTCAAAGAAGAGTGGAATCTCCACCGGAGGTGATTTGAGCGCCGGAATCAAGAAACTCGGCAAAGATAAACGCGCGTTGACCCTTGATCTTGACTACACTTTGAGTGCGAATGACGGAAAATCGACAGAATATTCAAAAACAACGTTCGCTTCTTCAGGCAAAGAGGACATTCGTGATCTGATTTACGACAAGGACGGCAGTTACAGTGACATAGGCGGATCGCTCAAATACGTCGAGCCGTTCGGCAAGAACTGGGCGCTGTCCGCGACATTGAGCTCGCGCTATAGTGTAAGGAAGTCAACCAGTGACGCGTCCAATGCTGACGGATCGGCCAACGACTACTACTCGTCTGTGTCGGACAACTACTATTTCTCCAATGTGGGGCAGATTCTGGCTCAGTACAACAAGGGAAAGACCAACGTGCAGTTCGGTGGTCAGGCAAGGCTCTACAAGAACGAGAACTACGCCCGCTCTTTCGGGCTTGACACCAAAACCGGAGTGGACGAGTGGCAGACAACGCTTTCGCCTTTCGTGAACGTGAGATATTCCGACAAGAACAACAATGTGTATTTCAGACTGTCCAGCAGAACGGCTAGGCCTTCTTCCGCCAGCATTGTGCCGACATTCAACATTGTCAATCCGACAAGGATCACGGCCGGAAACATTTACCTTAAACCGGTTACAAAAGAATCTGTGACCACCACCTACAGGGGCTCTTGGGGGAAAGCCCGGTTCAATGGATGGCTGTTCGGAGATTATTCCTCCAATTCGCAGGTGTCAGCCATTTGGTTTGATGAGAACAGCGTCAGATATTCGATTCCGGTGAACACTAAGAAACCTTCCTATAGTTACAGCTCCGACTTTAATTTCTTCACCCCATTGTCAAAGGACGGTAAACTGCAACTCTCCGTCAATGGTGGATTTGGTGTCACCAGATCTGTAAGTTACCAAAGCAAAGGCTCGCTTGACGGAATTGACCTTGACTCTTTCGACTACACCGGTTTTATGGATAATTTCTGGGGCGACGCTTCCGGGGATCGCTTCTATTCCGGTCAAAGCGGGTTCCAGGAAAGCTTGACCAGGATCCTCAGAACTGATTTGAGTATTGAGTTAACATTGAATCTGGAACGATTTTCCGTGCAACTCGCCCCTGCGGTCAACAATTCAAGATCCAGATACTCTCTGGATTCAAGAGCGAACACAAACTATTGGGAGACATTCTTGAGCATAAGTCCATCCTATACATCGCCTCACGAGTTTGAGTTCCAGTCTGATTTCTCCTATAGAATCCTGCGAGGTTATGGTTCCGGTTATAATGATGACTATGTCCGCTGGAATTTCAGTGTCGGAAAGAACATAAAGTCTTTCAATATCACCCTTACCGCTCAGGACTTGCTCGACAGCGCAAGGTCACTGATGCGTACCGTGCAGGATGATTACGTCCAGAACTCCTACACGAATGTGCTCGGCCGCAGGATCATCCTCTCCTTCACATGGAACTTCGGCAAGATGGACGCCTCCAAGAGCGGAGCGGCCCAGAATGCCATGTGGAATATGGCGTACTAAAGCAGATGCCCCAGGAAGCGCGCCTTCTCGGAATCTGACATACCACGCCTGCGGGCATATTCATCAATCGCCTTCTGGCTGACGCGGCGGATTTCGGGATAAGTGGCATCCGGATGAATGAATATAAGCCCGCAGATGCTGGCGTCCGGAATCATAGCGCAACTGTCCAGCAGCGTGATGCCAAGCCTCTCTGATTCAGGCAGCAACCTAAGAATATCCCGCTTGAGCGTGTGGTCCGGGCAACTTGAATACCCCGCCGCAGGCTTGATGACCTTCGCCCCGCTGAACTCTGATGGCAATTCTTTATGAATATGCCTGCTCAGCCATTCTGACGCCGCCTCCGCGAGAGTCAGCCGTACGGCCCTGGTAAGCATCGGCCCGTATTCCGTGCCGCAAGCCGGACAGTCGCATCCGGATGGATGTGATTCGGTGCGCACGGAAATCGCGAACATCCCCATAGGCGACTCGAACCCATATTCCTTAGGCGGAACGAAATCGGCCAGTGACCGTTCGCCTTCCTGCCGGAGCATCGGCAGCCGGAAATCTTTGGAGACAATGTCGTCCCCTTCGCTATGACATCCGTCAAACCTTGCCGAAATGGTTATCCGACAAGCGTTTCCGTTCTTTAGTCTATCAATTTCCTTATGTGCGTCGGCACGGAGTTTCCTCAGTTCGTCGTGTCCTGTTCCACTTTTTATTCCCCAGATCGCAGCGAACATATTCCAGTCAAAGAACGGCTCCACTTCCTCTATGCCGAGCCTCTTCCCCGATATGTTCCCGAATGGTTCCCCCTTAATGAAACTGAAGGCCGGGAACGGTTCGACGGGCTTGTGACCGGCCTTTTTCTGTGAAGACTGTGCATAAAGTTCACGAAGATGCTCTTGCTTTTTATGCTCCGCGGCCTCTGTGCCTTCTCTGTCCGTGATAAGCTGGTTTGCAAGCACCGCGCTTGCGGATGCGTCCTGGCCATAGAACACATGCCCGTAAAGGGGCGCCAGCCTGACAGCTGTGTGGAGCGCCGACGCAGCGGCTCCGCCCACAAGCAGGGGAGTGTCCAACCCTCTGGCCGTCATCTCCTTGCAGATCTCCTCCATCTGGTATAGCGAGGGCGTTATCAGCCCGCTGACCCCGATAAGGTCCGCGGAGGTCTCCGCCGCCTTCTCCAGAATCGTCTCCTTAGGCACCATCACCCCAAGATCCACGATCTCGAACCCATTGCAGCTCAGGACAATCTCCGTGATGTTCTTCCCGATGTCGTGCACGTCCCCCTTGACGGTAGCGAACACGATCCGAGGCTTTTTCACCTCCGACTCTCCGCCCCTCTCCTCAATGTAAGGTTGCAGCAGAGCCACCGCATTCTTCATAGTCTTGGCCGACTTTACCACCTGAGGCAGGAACATCTTTCCCGCCCCGAACAGTTCCCCGACCCGAGCCATCCCGCTCATCAGCGGCCCGTCAATGATCTCCACCGGTTTATCGTACAGGGTCAAGCACTCATTGATGTCCCTCTCCAGTCCAGACGAATCCCCTTTGACCAACGCCCTGACCAGCCTCTCCTCCACAGTCGCTTCGACAGGCTCGGCGACCGAAGAAATATTACTTGATTCCGCTCCCGTCAGCGCGCCCCCTGATGCCGCGAGGCGACCATTCTCCCGGATAGGGCGCGCAGCGTAGGTCGCCTCCGGCCCTTCGGGGCGCGCGCTGACCCCAACAGAATTCTTCTCATCAAGAATCCTCGAAGCCTTCTCAATCAACCGATCCGTAGCCTCAGCATCCGAATCCAGAATCACATCCTCCACACACTTAAGCAACCCCGGCTCAATCTCATCATAAACCCGCAACATCCCCGGATTCACAATCCCCATATCAAGCCCCGCCGAAATAGCATGGTAAAGAAACACCGAATGCATGGCTTCACGTACAGTATTGTTCCCACGGAAAGAAAACGAAAGATTTGAAATACCTCCCGAAGTCCGACACCCCGGCAGATTCCCCTTGATCCACCGCACCGCCTCAATGAAATCAATCCCGTACCTCGAATGCTCCGGAATCCCCGTTCCCACAGGCAACACATTCACATCGAATATGATGTCACAAGGCCGAACCCCGACTTTGGAAGTCAGCAATGAATATGCCCGCCGGCAGATCTCCACCTTCCTGTCGTAAGTCGTAGCCTGTCCCTCCTCGTCAAACGCTATCACGATAATGGCCGCACCCAACGCATTGATCTCCCGAGCTTTCTCAATGAATATTTCCTCTCCTTCTTTAAGTGAGATGGAATTCACGATACACTTCCCCTGGGCGTTCTTGAGCCCTGTCACCAACGTCTCCCAATGCGAGGAATCTATCATAATAGCGGCCTTGGCCACAGCCGGATCATTGGAGACATAACGCAGAAACTTCTCCATCTCAAGCCTGGAGTCCAGCATAGCGTCATCCATATTGATGTCGATGATGCCCGCCCCGTTCTCTATCTGCCCCGCGGCGATCTGAAGCCCGGTCTCGTAGTCCCCGGCTGCGATCAGTTTCGCGAACTTGCGTGAGCCCGCCACATTGGTTCTTTCCCCGACATTCGTGAAATTATTCCTCCTGTCAACGGCGACACTTTCCAAGCCGCTGACATATAGGACGTTGTCCGGCCCCGGAATGGTTCTCGGCGATATTCCTCTGACGGCCTCAGCCACAGCCTTGATGTGTTCCGGAGTCGTGCCGCAGCATCCTCCCACAATATTCACAGACCCTGCCAGCGCCATTTTCCGCACGGACTCCGCCATCTGGGAAGGTGTCTCGTCATATTCACCCATCTCGTTCGGCAGCCCGGCGTTAGGGTAGCAGCTGACGGCGCAGGTGGCGAACGACGCGACTTCGGCGATCAGCGGAATCATCTCCTCCGCCCCCAGCGAGCAGTTGAGCCCGAACGACAGCGGCGAGCAGTGCTGGACAGAGCGGTAGAATGCCTCCATAGTCTGCCCCGTAAGCGTCCTCCCGCTGCGGTCACTCATTGACGCAGAAATCATTATGGGAATATCCGATGCTTCGGGAATATGTCCGATCGCATACAAGGCCGCCTTCGTGTTGAGGGCGTCAAAACAAGTCTCGAACAGCAGCAGATCCACTCCACCTTTTACAAGTCCTCTGATCTGAACCTCGAACGCCTCCGCCATCCCGTCAAATGAATATGGACGGAAAATCTGGTCGTTGATGTTCTGGGCAAGGGACAATGACTTGCTTGTCGGCCCGACGCTTCCGGCCACCCAAATCTTGCGTGGAGCCTCATCGGCGGCTTTGCGGGCTATCCGCGCGGCGGCCTCGGCCATCTGCCCGGCTTTCTCTGACAGATTATATTCAGATTGTGAGATGCTGTTGGCACTGAATGAGTTGGCTGTGATTATATCAGCCCCCGCTTCAATATATTCATTGTGTATCTCACCGATCGTTTCGGGATTGGTGAGGTTGAATGATTCGCTGTTGCCTTGTAGGCCCTTGCGCTGAAGCATCGTACCCATCGCTCCGTCTAGGATGAGGATTCGCTTGGAAAGTTCGGTCCTGATGTCGTGCATCGCGTTGGTATATTCATTGATTGTCTAAAAACATTCCCGCAGGATTCCGATGATGTTGGCGGACTTGCCCATCGTGTAGAAGTGAACACCGGGAACTCCGTGAGCCAGAAGGTCTTTGCATTGAGCGGTGGCCCATTCCTGACCTATTTGATAGACCGCCTGTCTGTCGTTCTCGTGGGCGGAGATCTCGCTTGTGAGTTCGAACGGAATGTCGATTGAGAAGGATTCCGGGAGCAGTCTCACTTGCTTTGGAGTTGAGATCGGCTTGAGTCCGGGGATGATCGGGACGGAGATTCCTGCCGCCCTGCATCTGTCCACGAATTTATAGAAGACCTGGTTGTCGAAGAACATCTGGGTTGTGATGTAGTCCGCTCCGGCATCGACCTTGCGCTTGAGGTTCGCGATGTCCTCGTTCATATTCGCGGCCTCGAAATGCTTCTCCGGATAGCCTCCGACTCCGATTCTGAAAAAGCCCTCACAGCCGTTCTCCTTCTCGAAACGGCGTATCGCCCCCACGAGTTCGTTGGCGTGGTCATAGCCCCCAGGGACAGGGGAGAAGCGTTTTTCGCCCGTGAGACAGTCTCCCCTCAGGGCCAGGATATTGGATATTCCCATAAACTTGAAGTCTTGTAGCTGGAACTCGATCTGTTCGGCGGTAAGTCCTCCGCAGATGAGGTGGGGAACCACGTTGACCTTGAATTCGGACTGGATGGCTCCGCAGACGGCGGTCTCGCTGACGCGCCGGCGTATGAGCCGCTTCCGGTAGCTTCCGTCAGGCTGTTCCTCGTAGGTCACCTCGTCCCTGTGGCAGGTGACGTTTATGTATTTGGGATTGAACTCGATGAACGGTCTTATGTCATTCAGGAGTTCATCTTTGGTCATCCCTTTCAGGGGAGGGACTATCTCAAGTGATGGGTATTGCTTCATTGTTTTCGTTCGTTTTGTTTGCGTGTGTTGATCAGGCTTCGGCCTTCGGATGTTTGATTCCGACAACAGTAAGGACATCGCCATCGACCTTGAACCTGACATCCATATCATTGAATATCATTCCGTAAACCTTGTCCGGATCGTTCTGGTACCTGGGCCTCGGGTCTTGTGCCAATACCTCCTTCAGGGCGGCTACATCGGCCTTTGTCCAGCCTGGGATGGCCACTTCGACAGGCTCAGTGACCTCATCCGCGAACACGACCTTCAACGGCCTCCATTCCCTGTCATCGACAAATCCCGACACGGCATCCGGATGGCTGTCCGCATAAGTGACGTAAGGCTTTATGTCATAAATCGGTGTCCCGTCCATCAGATCCGCTCCCAGAACATTGATCACCGGCCCGATCGGTTTCCCGTCCGAGTCCTTGGCGTCATATTCAATGGATTCTATCCTGACCGAC
>UMGH01072701.1_pt1 | contig 11394 bp, 6 predicted proteins | sample 1965231 | NCBI WGS metagenome assembly UMGH01 (sample SAMEA4836068, study PRJEB28245) | human gut metagenome | biome: gut microbiome; material: fecal sample | place: Denmark | collected 2008 | reverse complement strand
GAAGAGCAGAACACCCTCTTTGGTTCGGAAGGGAGTATTGTCAGGATTAGCAGCAACGGTGTCGGTGCTGGGTTTCTGTTCTGAGAAGCTCACGTGATAAGTCACGCCAAAGTGTGCTTCGTATTGAGGCACAACCTTTGCCACCAAAGCCTCAAAGAGCGCACGGTGTTCGGGCGAAACGGTGAAGTGTACGTTTACCGTACCATCCTTTTCGCGCGCATAAAGCGCACCTTCCACCAAGTGTTCTTCGAGCGGTGTGCGCGATCCGTTTTCGTAACGATGGAACTTGAGCAAGCCTTTAGGCAACGCACCATAGTTTAAACCCTCTTTGCCGAGCATGGCATTAACCACAGCCTTATATTTGCCATCTGCCATTAAAGCGTCGATGCCTTTGCCATGCAAACGTTGGCAAGCCGCATCGAGGTCAGCATAGAAGGCAGCATCGTGAATGCGCTCAAAGAATTTTTTCTCAAAATCGGTGGTAGGCACATCATAGTCAGCATCGGCAAAGGCAAACATGTTTTTGAACATACGACTTGCTGCCCCCGATGCAGGTACAAACTTCACAATGGTGTGCGCAGTGTCGGCAGTATAAGTTTCCCACGCGTTGAGATAGTTATTTACTTCCTCATCGTTAGGACTGAGAATACCCTTTTCGATGCTTGCAGCTGCTGAGAGCTTAAGGAAGGGAAATCCCTTAGCAAAGCATGCCAACTGTTCACTGAGTTTTTCTTCGCTAATGCCCTTTTGGCACAGCAAAGCCTTGTCTTTTTCTGTAATCATGGCTGAATGAGGATAATTTGAAGTCGTCTAAACTTTTCTGACGAAGATTAGATCTAAACTTTTATCTCTTCTAAATTCAATCTTTACCTTTCTTTTTGACCGCTTTTTGACCTTTCATCGGTCGTGTAGCTCGCTACACTCCCTCTTCAATGCCCAAAATCGCTTCAAAAATAAAGGCAAATCTTGAACTTCATAAAAGTTTAGACGACTTCACTGTCTGTAATCAGTAGGACAAAGGTAGTAAAAAATGCGGTAAGACTTCGTGTTTACACAAAACTTTCGCTTTTTATTTTACTGAAACATAAAAATCATCAGAAATAATGAGGCACTCCTTATAAATAACCTCTATATTTGCAAGAATAAGTAATCAAAACAAAGGTTGTATTTTAAACATCCTTCGCTTTATCACACTAAAATTCACAAACTGTTAAATTATCAACGATATGAAACACTTTTCTTTACTCAATCTTTTTTTGGTGTTTGCATTGCTATTAGGAGCTTTGCCAGCAAAAACAAAAGCACAAGGCAAGTCTTTTCGTGGTACCATTCGTGTAATTATTGCAGGCCCCGCTTGCAGTGATACATCTCCGTTAAGACAAAGCGATTTTCCAGGATTTGATGTCTACTTTTCAAACAGTCCTGAATTGTTGAACGATTCTACTTATGTGGCAAAAGCTTTGGATTGGAGTAGTGAACCCCAATTGAGCAATGGTCAGATTGTGAAATACAGGGCAAGTTTTCCTCGATCAGGTTATTATCGCAATGATGAAAATAACGATTATGGCGTATGGGCATATGATATTAGGCCTTCCATTCGAGATTTAAATCTTAACTTTGGTGATAGACTTTACTATCGCTTCTATTCTCCTTACTTTATAAATCCTATTAAAGGAAGTGTGGTGTTAGAAGATACTGAAGATTCGTATCCTACTGTACGAATTGATGATTTATTGCGTTGCAAGTGTGTAAAATTTACAACACCCATTGATCTTGATGGCAAGGCGGTGAAAGCCTATTTAGCTCCCAATCGTAACACAGCAAGAAGTAGTGTACTTTACTCTGTGAACATGATTGAAATGCCTGAGTATTCTGATTTTGAATATATGCTATTTGCTCAACCTGGCACAAAAATAGAGTACGCCATTGAGCCTGATAGACGCCCTGAGTTAGCTATGCGCACAGGGGATTTTATTGTGGGAAATAGTGAAATTCAAACCATTGAAACCGATTATCGCAAAGCTGTAAAGTGCCACTTATATGTCAACGACTCAAAAGGGAAACGTTGCAATGTGACGAATGCAAAACATATAGGAAGTTTCTATTATGAATCTTATCCTGGTACATGTACTATGGGATATGGTTGTTTAAATAGGAATATTGGCGAACCTAAAAAATTTGACAATGGAACCATTTGTATGTATGCCTTCCCTGGTAAATTAGGTTACCAATTATGGTATCCTACCGTAGAAACAGATGATCCTGATTTTGTGATGCCCTATAATACGTCAACAAATTATTTGATGGCAAAACTATATGTGGCAGAGAATGTAAAAGAACAGAATTTGGTGATGGGCGAAAGCAAGCCACTGAAGGTTACCACAACCTTGAAAAATGCTGCAAAGTATGTAGGACAAATTACTCCTACTTTTAGAGCCTTGTATCTTTGGCCCTATTCAGGCAATACGGATCCTACATTTTATGAAACAGTTACGAACAGATTGGTTGAAAGTAAAACTATGGGAAACGACTTGGTACTGACATCGCTTGTTAATAATGTAGAAGGTAAAGCAGTACAGAAGGTCGGTCTCTGTTTTGAATACCCTCAATATTTTTACAATTCGAAAAATGACACCGTTGCTACAGCACTTGCTTGTCATGGAGTGAACATTGACAACCATGCTACAGAATTGCAACTAACTGAAAAGAATTTTGCATACGACTTAAACAATAATCCACTCGATTTTGACAAAATAGCAACAATACGCTTTATCGTTCCTTGTAGATATTTTGAAAATGGTGATAGTTTGTTTGTAACTAATAATAAAGGACTGGATATTGCAATTCAGCATCGTAGATTTGGATGTAATAGTCATTATGTTACAGGTAAACAAACGCAACTTGTAAAGGCGGATACAATCTTTTGTTTGCTGCCTGGTTTAGAGGATAGCTACGCTTGGTTTGCCAAGACAAAGAATGCTTCGCGTCCTACGAACGAGGCTATAATCCCTATTGCATTTGACAACAATCGCAATGCTGAAATTTATCCTAATGTTCCAGGTTTCTCTATTAAACGTATGTTGGATATTGATAGCGTTCAACTTGTGTTTGCAGACAACAGCCTAGAAGGATTTATCTATCAAAGAGAGTTTGTACTAACAGTGGCACCTACTTGTGAGGGAGGTACTTTGCATAATGAAGCATATTTCGTTAAAAATACCTATCCTATTGAAGAGGGTAAAAACGATTATGAAATAAAATATCGCCAAGTAAAGTTTAACACAGCTCAACCCGATTCGGTGTCTTGTTGGCCAGGTTTCTCATCTATTTATAGTACTAGATTAACTTATGGAGTATGTCAGAATTACTATATATCTACGGATACTCATTTGTGGCTTGCTATAGGATATCCTTCTAAGGTTATTTACGATTATAATGTTCAGCCTTCAGAAAATGACATCATGGTTTATCCCAATTTTAACAAAATGTTTAAAGTAAACTTTGTGTATAATGGTAAGCCCTTACCTAATGGAAAGGCTCTTGAAAAAGATTTTGAAATTTCATATAAATATAAAGACGAAAAAGAATCACCATCTGTATATTGTGAATTGTCAGACTTCTTTTATAAAAGCGTGCCATTACCTTCAGGACAATACACTATGTCTGGCGAAATAGGCGTAACATATCAAGATTCGACAACAGGTGATAAGAAAACAATAAACATACCTCTTAACAACCTTAAGTTCGAAGTGAAGGATGCTCCCGTAACAGTAGAACTCAACCCCATTGCCAATGCGATAGACAATGTGAATGCTTCTCCATCTAACGCCACTGTTGTGCGTCGTTATACAATGGATGGACGCAGCATAACGATGCCGCAACGTGGTGTAAACCTCTTACAGATGAGCGACGGCACCATTCGTAAAGTCATTGTGAAGTAATAATATAAGCCCCTATACTTTTTTCGAGAGGAAGGGGAAGGCATTAAGGCTTACCTCTCCTCTCTGATTAAATGTTTCAAAAAAAATGATTTTCAAACAATACTAAAATTCAAAGACAATGAAAAGGTTCTTTATTTTATTGGCAGCAGTAGGTTTGTCAATCTCTGCTTTTAGCAGTTCCGTAAGCAATGCTACAGTCCTTGTGCAAAACACACCTGCACCCAAAGTGGTTGTACCCAGTGGTTATAAGCACTATACTTATGAAACTGATAAAAAAGGCGTGATTATGGATTACGACTTTATATTACCTGCAACAAATGCCGATGCCAAGGCTGCAGTAGCTCGTATGTGTACAATTTTGAACGTAAACCCACAAAAGCTTCGTAGCAATGACTTAGCATCAGTTTTTGAAACTTCCTACAATAATTTGCTCCGAACCTATCAAGAGGAGAACGAGGAAGAATATGACCCTGAAGGATCGGTATGTTATCGCAGAGATTCAAGAATAAAACCTTTGTGTCACACAGCTAACAACACGCTATTTACTTGGAGTGTTGAGGACGAGATTTGCTTTGGGGGTCCGCACGGAATGCCTTATGAATATAGCATGACTTTCCGTCAAGGCGAAACACAACCTTTGGGTTTGAAGGATGTATTTAAAGTAGCATCTCTGCCCCGTGTATTCCAACTTATTAGTAACAAGTTGCGTGTAAAGATGGTACATCTTCCTGCAGGATATAGCAGAAAGGCTTATCTTGAAGATGAACCCGATGAAGACGCACCAATTTGGACTTACGAAAAATACAACGGAAAGTTCTATCCGCGTTTGGCATTAACCCCGCGCGGCATTAGCTTCACCTATCAGCCTTATCAAAAAGGTCCCTTTAGCGAAGGCACAATTACTGTGCTACTCACTTGGGCAGAAGTTAAAACACTGGTTAACCGCACTTATGTGATGCAGAGATATTAGTATACATTTTAGAAATAAGCAAGCCAGGTATGAGATTTTTGGAAGAAGAATTCCTCTCTCATACCTGGCTTGCTTTTGCCATAAAATCGAAAATTTCACGGTTCGTTCATGGCTTTTTTTTAGGAAGAACTACTCTTCCTTCTCCTCGTCTGTTTTCTTTTTTTGATGGGTTTCCCAAAATGCTTGAAACTCCTTGCATTCATACCGTTCAAAACAAGTTATAGCAGTTTTGGGCGTACGGAAACCAACATCTGCCACCTGCTTCAAATCGGTTATCTCACCCGATTCAATGCGGCGCTTAAACTCAGCCACACGATAACGCATGATGTACTCGTGAATGTCGTTGTACCCCTGCGAACGCAAACTCTGCAAAGCCATGTGCCTATTAAAGCCTGCTAAACGACAAAGACGCTCGCGATTAAAGTTGCAGTCAAGATAAGGACTATCGTGCTGCATTACATATTCCATCATTTCAAAACGATGCAAGTTAGCCTCGTTAAAGTCATCCACCTCCGACTGCGTAATTTCCTCGCGCGTAGGCGGTGTCTCAACCTGACGGAAATCAGGATAAGAAATAGCCTCAACCGTTGGGCGCAATATGCGGAAAAAGAGGAACATATTAACCAAGGTGAAGAGCAAAATGTAAATGGTTAGCAACACAAGGTTGAACTCAACGGTTATCACCACAAAGAACAAACTCACAATGCCCAATGCAGCACCATACGCCATGAGGTCGCTGGGCAACTGCATGCTACGCACCAAGCGATGTGGCAAACGAAAGATGTTGACAATGTAATAACCCGACAACAAGAGGCAGAGAATGCGCAACACCACATCGCCCGATAGCCAAAAGTCCACAATGTCGTTGAACGTGTAAACATTCGCCAAGTTACTGCCTGCCGCAGCACCTATACTATAAATAAAGATAAGCACCAAAGCCGGAACGGCATATCCCCACATACGCCCCCATTGCAAATAGCCAGGCATGCAAAGTCCCAAGGGATAAATACTTTGCAGATAAGAGCAAGCAAGCAAATAAATAAGGAGCACGGGATGTAAAATGCCCAACTGCGGAATAGCATCGTGTGTAGCTACAAAAAATAGTGCAGCACAATACATCAGGCAAATGAGCAGCATAATCCAAGCTTGCGACAGAAACTGCACACTGCGTCGCGAAAGATAGAACATCACAAGGCTCATCATGAGATGGGCCGCAGCAGCAAATTCCGTAGTTACTAATATAAGTGTATGCATAAAGTCTGATATTTTGTGGCAAAGTTAATGTATTTTTGGCAAAAGAATTAAATTTGCATACAAAACAAATTCCATAACATGAACAGACAACTCCCTCTTGAAGACTTCTTTCGCATTTCAGAACGCACGGGCTACCAACTTTCGCCCGATGGCACCTACATATCGTACATGGCACCTTACAAGGAACGCCTCAACATTTTTGTGCGACGTGTAACCGATACCGATGAGCAAGCCACACGCATCACACACGAAACCCAACGCAGCGTGGCTGGCTACATGTGGGCAGACAACGAACGCTTGCTTTTTATAAAAGACACAGCAGGCGATGAAAACTACCAACTCTATGGCGTACGCCGCGATGGTAGCGACGAACGTGCTTACACTGCCTTCGAAGGGGTAAGAACCAGTATTATCGACGAACTTGAAGAACAAAAAGGCTACATACTCATTGGCATGAACCGTCGCATCCGTGAGATTTTCGACCCCTACCGCTTAAACATTGAAACAGGCGAACTAACCTTATTGGCAGAAAACCCAGGCAACATTCAAAGTTGGATGACAGACCACGATGGACGTCTGCGTGTGGCAACAGCTATTGTGGATGGAGTGAACACACAAATTCTCTATCGCGACACCGAGGACGAGGAATTTCGTCCTGTGCTTACCACAAACTTCCGCGACTCTGTTTGCTTTATAGGTTTTACCCCCGACAACCGCGAGGTGTATGCTATAACCAATTTAAATCGCGATAAAAACGCATTGGTGCGCATGAATCCTGCCACCTGCGAGGAACTTGAACTTCTCTACGAAAACGACCGCTACGACATTTCAAGCATCGTTTACTCGCGCAAACGCAAAAAGCTGCTCAGCGTGTACTGCACAGGACACAAAGACCCCGTGCGCCACTTTTTTGACAAAGAAGAAGAAAACCTACGTGCGCGCATCAAGGCACATTTCCCCGACCAACGCTATGGCATTGCCGATTCCGACAAAGCCGAGCGCTACTACTTGGTGTATGTAGGTAGCGATCGCACACGCGGTGCCTATTGGCTCTACGATGCTGAAACCGACCAAGCCACCCACATTGCCGACTTAGCACCTTGGATTAAGGCTGAGGAAATGAATGCCATGCTACCCGTTTGCTACGAAACACGCGACGGACTCCACATTGAGGCTTACCTCACCTTGCCCAATGGCTTAACACTGGAGCAAGCTAAGAACTTGCCCGTTGTGGTAAATCCACACGGTGGACCTTGGGCCCGCGACTGCTGGGGCTATTCGTCTGAAGTGCAATTCTTAGCCAACCGCGGTTATGCCGTGTTCCAGATGAACTTCCGTGGCTCTACGGGCTACGGACGCAAGTTCTTAGAGTCGAGCTACAAACAATGGGGGTTGAAAATGCAAGACGACATTACGGATGGCGTAAATTGGCTTATTGAGCAAGGCATTGCCGATGCCAAGCGCATTGCCATTTACGGAGGCAGCTATGGTGGTTATGCCGTTTTAGCAGGCTTAACACTCACCCCAACGCTCTATGCTTGTGGCATTGACTATGTAGGTGTGAGCAATTTGTTCACCTTTATGAATACCATACCTCCCTATTGGCGTCCCATGCTCGAGATGATGCACGAGCAAATAGGAAATCCCGAAACCGACAAGGAGCAATTGGAGAAAACATCGCCCGCACTTCATGCCGACAAAATCAGCGTGCCTTTATTTATAGCACAAGGGGCGAACGATCCACGCGTTAACAAAGCCGAGAGCGACCAAATGGTGGAAGCTTTGCGCCAACGTGGAGTTGAAGTGGAATATATGGTAAAAGACAACGAAGGACATGGTTTCCAAAACCAAGAAAACCGCTTCGACTTTTATCGCGCCATGGAACGTTTCTTGAAACAACACTTGTAAAGATATTAAGATTTTAAGGAGGTGTTCAAAATTATTTTTTTGAACACCTATTTACCAACTAAAATCCCGACACCACTCTAAGCTAAAAGGTTCGATGAAAATTTGGGAACTGATTATATGTACGCTGCTACTATGCAACAACCTTTGGGCGCAACAACCTACTGCCGAACAACTATTCAATAAATTTAAAGCGGCAGCTCGCTTCGACTATAATTTTCCACGCGAGAAAGTGTACCTGCACCTTGACAACTCCGCCTATTTTGAAGGCGACACCATTTGGTATAAAGCCTATGTGGTACGTGCCTCCTCACTCAAGTCAACCACACTGAGCAAAGTGCTCTATGTGGAACTGCTCAATGCCGACGGACAAGAAGTGGTAACCCAAACCTTGCCCATCGACAGTCTTGGCACTGCCCAAGGTGCTTTATCGTTGGCACTACCCGTTCACGCAGGCTACCACGAAGTACGTGCCTACACACGCGAAATGGTAAACTGGGGAACAGATGCTTGTTTTTCGCGCGTGGTACCTGTGTTTACAGGCAAAAATCCACAAAAGAAACAAGATAAAACGCTCGACACCGACATTACCCAACTCTCCATCCCCCAACCCGATGGTTACAATGCAGGCACATTAGGTAGTCCGCGTCCCTATGACATGAAACGTCAAAGTGCTCGTTTGCTCGACTTTTATCCCGAAGGTGGAGCACGCGTTGAAGGGTGTGCACAACGCATAGCCTTTAAACTGACCGACGGACGCGGTTTGCCTGTGGACGACACCCTAAAAGTGTATGATAGCAATGGCAAACTTTGCACCACCGCTCTTGCCGAACACGAGGGTATGGGCGACTTTGTGTTGCCTCCCTACTTTAATCAAGGCTATGTAACATTGGCTTCGGCACCCGCCGCTGATGGAAAATCAGTTAAAAGCAAAAAGCATTATCCCCTACCCGATGCCACAGGGCAATATGCCATGCTAACAGATGTTGAGGCTGACGGACTGGTAGTGCAGGTGGCAAGCGGCAAGCACACACCCTTAGGACAACTATTGGGCTTGGCAGTGTTCAACCGCGAAAATGTGTGCTACTTCGACACACTTACCCTCGGCACTGCGCCCGAAGAACTCTTTATTGCACGCCGCGCCTTGCGTGGTGGTGTCAATCGCATAGAACTCTTCAATGCTGAGGGCATTAGTCAAGCCACACGCATGGTGTGGGTTCCCTTTGAGCATACCGATAGCATCCGTTTTGCACACATTGATGTAAAACAAAATGCTTTGGAATATGACGCTTACGCGCCTGCTGTTTTATCCATTAAAGCACAAACAGCTACAGGCAAACCCTTAGCAGACTGCACCCTCTCGGTTGCCGTACGCGATGAAGCAGGCAACATCCTCTCTAATCGCGATGGGGGAATTGAGGGCTACATGCTCCTTGGCTCTGAAGTGCGTGGCTACATCCACCGCCCCGACCTCTACTTTGAACGAAACGACGCTGCACACCGACGCATGCTCGACTTGCTACTTCGCGTACAAGGTTGGACTGCCAACACTTTTAATGTGATGTGTGGGGCTGAAAAATTTAATTTGCAACAGCCCATTGAGGAAAAACTTATTCTGCGGGGAACAATTTACAAAGACAACGAAAAACAAACTCCCTTTTCAAACATCAATTTGGATGTGCGTGCCTATGCCTACGAAAACGGAAACATCCTGCCTGGCAGCATTGAGGGACAAGCCACTACCGACCAAGAGGGCAAATTTGCTTTTGAGTCGAACGTAAACTATGAAGGCGAATACCTCACACAGTTTACCATGCGTGGGGGCGATAAAAATAAAAAGAAGTGGAGTCGACTAACCATCGACCGCTGGTTCTCGCCCAAGCCTCGTCCTCTCTTTACTCCCGAATTAACTTTGAACCTCTATGATGGGTCTGACAACCAAACGCGCATCTTGCTCAATGCTCATCCCGAAGCACCACGCACCTTTGAGTGGAAAGACACTTTGCAGAAAAACGTAATAAACATTACAAAAGCTGCCGAGGTTGTTACAAAAGCTAAGCAAAAGTACAAAGGCTTCACGGGTAACCGCTATACTTGGAAAGGCGGTGAACGTACAGGAATGAGGAAGACTACGAAGTATTATGACGTGCAAAAAGAATACGAACGCCTTAAGGACTTAGGTAGTGGGTCAAAAATCAGTATATTCGAGTTGCTAAGTCTGTTAGACGAGAAAGTCTCATTCGACCGCTACGACTTAATGGACAATAGCAGTTTGATTGAGAGGCTCAATGCCGAAGCAAACGAAGTGAATAACAATTCTCCCAACGGCTCTGCTGCCAACAGCAATACAGCCAACGGCAAAGCTAACGAGCAACAAAAGAAGGAAGGAATGGAAGATGTGGCACTCAGCACGGTGAATTACAAAGGTCATGAAATGAAGGTGTATATTGACAACTCCGCCTCTTTAGGACAGTTGAGCGACTGCGAGTACTACAAGTCTATAGCCTTGGCGCGCGACAACAAAAGCATCGACAACATTACGGGCAAGGAATATACAGTGAGCGAAAGTCTGTTTGAGTTATATCTCTACTCGCAACCCGATTCCTACCGAATACGCAACCGCAAGGGTGTGGAATATCGCCACATTCAAGGTTTTAGCAGCCCCACTAAGTTCTTTGCTCCCAACTACCGCAAGTTTGCCCTACCCTCAGACAATGACACGCGTCGCACCCTACATTGGGCACCTCAAGTTACAACCAATGCCAACGGCGAAGCCAACCTCATTTTCTTTACCAACGCTCGCAAAGGCTGTACACTCGACATTAGCGTACGGGGCATAACAAAACAAGGCGTATTGATTGAGTGGAACTAATTTTTTAGAGAAAGATTTTAAACAATATAAAACCGAAGTGAGAACAACCGAGAGTATCTCAATAAAATATATGGAAGGATAGTTATGTTGAAACTTAATGAAAATAAATTAGCGTCATTGCGCAGATTCGATGATGTTCTTAACGAGAAGTATGGGAGTGAGAAGAGTGTTGAACGCAAAGAGTTTGATGCCAAAGCTAAAGCATGGTATTTGATAGAATCATAAAAATTTTTCAAACGCCAATCTCAACCCATTCGGGGTGATATATGGTAGCCAGGTATGAGAGGTTCGAGGGACTTGTCCTCCGAAGTTCTCATGCCTGGTTTCTGTATGCAACAACCTAAGACTACGCACGCCGTAGGTGTGCTATTGGACATAGGCGTATAGCCGTTTTCATTGACGTTGTTTTTTTGCTAAGTAACAGTAAAAAAACAACTTGGTACGAAATACTA
>UMGH01011045.1_pt1 | contig 11409 bp, 8 predicted proteins | sample 1965231 | NCBI WGS metagenome assembly UMGH01 (sample SAMEA4836068, study PRJEB28245) | human gut metagenome | biome: gut microbiome; material: fecal sample | place: Denmark | collected 2008 | reverse complement strand
CTACTATGGCGACACAACGTGCGAGACGCTGTTTGACAGAGGTCTATGCCTGCCGAGCGGTTCAGGCCTTAAAGAAGAGGAGCTGCGCTATGTGGCAGACAAAATCAAAGAGTTTTTCAACAAATAGCTAATCAAAAAATCATCATAAAAAACTATGGCTGAAAAGCAAAAAGTAGCATTGATCACAGGCATCACCGGTCAGGACGGTTCGTTTCTGGCTGAATTTCTGCTTGATAAGGGATACGACGTGCACGGCATAATCCGCCGCAGTTCTTCTTTCAACACCGGTCGCATCGAGCACCTTTATTTCGACGAATGGGTGCGCGACATGAAGCGCCGCCGGCTCATCAACCTGCACTACGGCGACATGACCGATTCAAGTTCGCTGATCCGCATCATTCAGGAGTTGCAGCCTGATGAAATCTACAACCTTGCGGCACAAAGCCATGTGAAAGTGTCGTTTGAAGTGCCGGAATACACTGCCGACACCGACGCCATCGGCACTCTGCGCCTACTTGAGGCGGTAAGAATGCTCGGGCTCGACAAAAAAACCCGCATTTATCAAGCAAGCACGTCGGAGCTGTTCGGACAGGTGCAGGAAGTGCCTCAGCGCGAAACCACTCCGTTCTACCCGCGCAGCCCTTACGGATGCGCCAAACTTTATGGCTACTGGATAACCAAGAACTATCGCGAGAGTTACGGCATGTATGCCGTAAACGGAATTCTCTTCAACCACGAGAGCGAGCGGCGAGGCGAAACATTCGTGACACGCAAAATCACGCTTGCCGTGGCCCGCATCTCTGCCGGACTTCAGGACAAACTGTATCTCGGCAATCTCAACGCCCGTCGCGACTGGGGCTATGCCCGCGACTATGTGGAGTGCATGTGGCTGATTCTTCAGCAGGACGAGCCTGATGACTTTGTCATTGCCACTGGCGAATTCCACTCCGTACGCGAGTTTACTGAGCATGCTTTCGCCCGCGCCGGAATCACTCTGCGCTGGGAAGGCGAAGGTGTGGATGAAAAAGGCATCGACATTGCCACCGGCCGTGGGCGCGTCGAGGTGGATCCTAAATATTTCCGTCCTTGCGAGGTGGAGCAGCTGCTCGGCGACCCTACAAAAGCCCGCACAAAATTAGGTTGGAATCCCCGCAAGACGTCGTTTGAACAACTCGTACACATTATGGTGGACCATGATATGGCTATGATTCGCAAACATGGCTCCGAATCCGAACGAATGATTTAGCAGACAGAAAAATGGAAAAAGACGCTAAAATATATGTTGCCGGACACCGCGGACTCGTAGGCTCGGCTATCTGGAAAAACCTCCAGCAGAAAGGCTATACAAACCTTGTGGGGCGCACGCATGCCGAGCTCGACCTGCTCGATGGAGTGGCGGTGCGCGAATTTTTCGACGCCGAAAAGCCCGACTATGTGATTCTTGCCGCGGCTTTCGTGGGCGGAATCATGGCTAACAGCATCTATCGCGCCGACTTCATCTGGCGCAACCTGCAGATACAGCAGAACGTAATCGGCGAAAGTTTCCGGCACAACGTCAAGAAACTACTGTTTCTCGGAAGCACGTGCATCTATCCCCGCGAGGCTCCTCAACCAATCCCCGAGAATGCGTTGCTGACATCTCCGCTCGAATGGACAAACGAGCCTTACGCACTCGCAAAAATCGCCGGACTGAAGATGTGCGAGAGTTTCAACCTGCAATACGGCACAAACTACATCGCCGTGATGCCTACCAACCTATACGGCCCTAACGACAATTTCGACCTCGTAAGCAGCCACGTGCTGCCGGCAATGATACGCAAACTCCATCTGGCTCGCCTGCGCATGGAAGGCGACCGCGAAGGCATTCGCCGCGACCTTGACCGCCGTCCGGTGGGCGATATCGACGGCAAGGCTGCAGATGAAGCCATCGACGCCATGCTCGACAAATACGGCATACTCAACGGCTCGCTCAACCTCTGGGGTTCCGGACGGCCTATCCGCGAGTTCCTTTGGAGCGAGGATATGGCCGACGCTTCGGTCTACGTGATGGAACACATCGATTTCGACCAGCTGAAAGGCGACAATCCGGAAGTGCGCAACTGCCACATCAACATCGGAAGCGGCAGAGAGGCTACCATAGCACAAGTGGCTGAAATGGTGAAAAACGCCGTAGGATTCAAAGGCGAAATCCACTGGGATTCGTCAAAGCCCGACGGAACAATGCGGAAACTCACCGACGTGAGCAAACTGCACGCCCTCGGATGGCGCCACAAAGTGGAGCTGGAAGACGGCATCCCGGCGCTCTATAAATGGTATCTGGAACACTGAGTCATTACCACATAAAAAACGCGCAGCGGAAAGCGTATCGTTTTCCGCTGCGCGTTTATTTATCTCACAGCCGATTGTCAACGGCCAACACACATATCAATCTTATACCGCAACGTGTCAGACGGAGCAAGCTTGTTGGCAATTTCATAATACTGGCAAGCCTGGGTATAGTCGGGAATCTCCAGCTGAGCGTCGCCAGCCTGTTCCCACGAACGGCTCGCCGCCTTCAGTTTCACGTCGAGACGCTCCTGCAAACCCTTGCTCTTGTCAAGCACCTCGCCACTCTGCTCTGCCTCATCGCTCTTCTCCACTACACGGATATCGTCGAGCAACGTTTTCGCCTTGAGCAACGGCTCATATTCAGCATTGTCGCCATTGTTTATCAAACTGTCGCATGCAATGCACTTCTTCTCATACCGCGCAAGCACATCAGAGTCATCGCCATTGCTTGACGTCGACGGCTTTGAACCGCCAATCATCGACCACACTCCGGCTCCGATGCCGCCAACCACAACCACCGCCAGCACAACAATCAGCCACGTAGGAAACTTGCCGCGGCGACGGCCACCCTCGCCTATCACACGAGTGGCACGCACATCATCCCCTCCCACATTCGGAGCGGGAGATGGCGCAGGAGCAGGTTCCGGGACAGGTGCAGGCTCCGGAACAATCTCCGGTTGAGCCGTCGGACAAATCTCCTGCACAAAATCATCGACCGTAGCCGTCCTGTCATACTTATTGTAAGCCATCGCACGGCTTATCGCAAAACGCACAGCATCGCTCACCGTCGGAGGCAAAGCCTTCTCCACCGTGTCGCGCTGCATCTCAGTGGCAATGATAGGCACCCTGCCAACAAGCATATAGTAGAGCACCGCACCAAGAGCATAGACATCGGCCTGCGGAGAAAACGTCTGCAAACCGCTGTACTGCTCCACCGGAGCGAAACCATCGCTGCAGCCCTGCACACGGATAGTCGACGTAGGTTTGCCCTTGTCGTCAAAATGCTTGGCAAGACCAAAATCAATCAGCACAGGCATACGCTGACCAGTATGATAGTCCACACGGAACATAATATTCTCAGGCTTGATGTCGAGATGATTGATGTGGCGAGAATGCAAAAACGCAACCGCCTTAGCCACAGGCAGCTCAATGTCGAGCGCAGCCTGCTCCGACAGCGCACCGTTGGCCTTAACCAAATCGCGCAGCGTACCCCCGTTGAGATATTCCATCACATAATAGACCGTATTGTTCGCCTCAAACACCTCGCTCACAGGCACCACATTAGGATTCTTGCCGCTGATCTCATTCAGCCGGCGAGCCTCTGCAAGAAAATCGCCACGGCTCTCCTCCACACGCGACTGCAAAGGCTTGGAATAGCCCACACCGCCCGAAGCGTCGCGCTCGCAAGCATCCTTCATGAAATGCTCCTTTATGGTGAAATCTGTAAAAATAGGCACCTTGTCGAACATCACCGTTGTCGACACCTTATATGTTATTCCAAAACCGCCCTGACCAAGCACAGCCTCAATCCGATAATCAAACTTCGGACTTTTCAGAATAGTGCCGACAGGCAACGCGCGCTGAAGTTCGTTCTCTTCCATATCCCTATAAAATTATTCGTTCTCAAATTTTTTAAGTCCCCCAAATTTAGATATTTTTATTGAATATACCCCAATTTCAAAAGAAATAAAAACAACAAACCCGCCTTTAAATCAATTATGATTAAAAAAAGCACACTTCTTTCTCATATCTGACCGAAATTCATTACCTTTATCCGCATATTACAATTCCAGAATCAACAGTCAAGAAAATCGAGGACAGAGAAGGAATATTAAACGACATTGAGTAAAGTTATTATTACGAAAACACTGAAAAATAGCAATTTCTTATGGACTCACTATCACATTTCCATTCCATAGAAGAGCTAACAAAAACTCTGGCAAAGGAGAATGTTCTGCTTAGTCAAATGTTCGAGAAACGCAAGTTGTTTAAATTCGGACAAAGTCTTGCGTTGGAGCTTGTTGGAGGCAATGGGCAACGGCTGAATCGCCTGATAGACTATGGTGTGTTGGTAGAAACCGGAAATACTCTTGAAATTGAAAGCGATTATCTTAATTTTTTTGAGGAAGTGCTCAATGTAAATGAAGAAATCAACGTGCTTAGCGTACAAGAGTGTATCAACACCCTGAAGGAAAACATCAGCTATTATCTACAAGAAACAAATGCGAACCGTAAGGCCAATTATCAGGACTTGGTGCGACAACTGCTCCGAAAAACTGGATTTCGAACGCTAAAGAACGTAGTGGACTTGAAAAGGAATATGGACATTGCATACAAACAGGAACCGAACTATCGCATTAAAAAACAGAAATTGCAGAACCTTGATGACAAGGCTCACAACATCCGTGCAATGATACGAGAGTGTGAGAAACTGCTAGACAATGAACATGCGTTCTTTATGATGGCAGGAGATCCACATATGGCAAAAACTTGTAGTGATGTGCGCCATGATTTCGTTGAAGCCTACCATGCCCTAATGGAGATTGACCGTCAAATTATCATCTATCTAAATCAGATAGACCTACAAAACCAACTGTACAAGAAAATACGGAAACTCAAATACTTACAAGATCAATTTGTAATCAAAGAAGAAACAAATCTCTTGCATGTATTGAACGGACGGAATCCTCTTTGGATGGAAACAAGACAATACAACAAGATTAGGCTGTCACTTAACAAGCTACAAGAAAACGAACAAATAACAGGCTTGTTGAGAAAGATTGCTCAAAGAAACGGCTTACAGAAAATGGCGAGGACAGAGTCTGAGCCATTGTCTGTAGATGATTTGAAAGAACATATAAAAGAGATAAACGAGGTTGACCCTTTGGAGATTTGGAATGCCTTTTGCGCACAAGGGAATAATTTATTTGATTTCCTTTTGACTTTCGACTACAAAAAAGCACTGACCATTGAGGAATATGCCGCTCTATTCTGTCAACTTATCATCCTGCATCCCGACGAGTGCGAAATTTCCGAAAAATATAATACATACAAAGACATTGAATATCCAATAGTTTATGCTAAATAATACACGAAGAATATACGAACGTCTAAATAAGGGCGAGTTCCTTTCAGCAGACAGTTCCGATATCTCTACACGTCACCTATATGATGACGTTGAAGAAAATTTCGAAGACTATTCTGATTTTTTCAAACAGATTGGTCTGCAAATGGAAAGAGGTAACGGCTACTTCTACTTCTCGCGTATAGGAGAATCAAGACAAAACATTGAACTAAAACTAGAAAGTTTTTCCAAATGGCTTGACTACCTTGACTTTCTGAAATGCTACAACCAATCATTCACTGCTGGCTTTCAATTTCGCAAGAGCCAGTTGATAGAGCAAATAAGTTGCGACATCGAACTCAAAGAAAAAGCCGGTCACCTATTCAAGAAGTACGGAGCGTCTTCATATCAAGAGATTATAAACAAATTGCTACAAGAGATGGAGTCAATGGGTTTTGCGGAGTGCATAAGCGAGCAAGATGAAACCTATAAGGTGACATCTGCTTTCAACTATGCAGAAGAATTAGTCAATATGATTCAAATAGCCAACGAAGATGAAATACCTGAATAAAATAATTTTTGTCAACAGCGCAAACATTTCGTACGCTGAAATTTCGGTGGATGGCAATGTGCATTTTACCGGCACACAAGGCGTGGGTAAAAGTACTATATTAAGGGCTTTGCTTTTTTTCTACAATGCCGACAAACATCGTTTGGGGATTCAACAAGGACAAAAATCATTCGATGAGTTCTATTTTCGCCAGTCAGATTCACACATTCTCTACGAAGTGATGCGCGACAACGAGGCATTCACTGTGCTTGTAAGTCGATATCAAGGTCGTGCCACTTGGCGATTTATTGATGCACCATATCAGAAGGAGTGGCTTATAGACAGTACTGGTCGTGTGATGAGTGATTGGGTAAAGATTCGCGAACGTATAAACCATCATATTGCCGTTTCTGCCCGCATTGATTCTGGAGCAATGTTCAAAGACATTATCTTCGGCAATACACATGATCACAAATACACCAAATTTGCATTGGTGCAGAGCGCTCACTATCAAAACATTCCGCGAAGCATACAAAATGTATTCCTAAACACAAAATTAGATGCAGACTTCATCAAGAACACCATTATCCAATCTATGGCAGAGGAAGATATCCCGGTGGATTTACAAACCTACCGTCGACAAGTTACCGATTTCGAACGCGAATACGATGAGATTGACTGCTGGTTCCGTCAAGCTAAAGATGGAACATATCCCATACGCACCCAAGCGCAAAAAATTGCTGAACAAGGTCGCACTATCATCGCTTTGAATCAGCAAATTATTGACGTATGGCAAAAACTTAACTATGCAGTCAACGAAAGCGAAAAACAACTACCCCTGATTGAAGACGCGCTAAATAAAACACGCAATAGTATTAATGAAGAAAAAACACGTGAGCGAGAATTGTCCGACGAATATAACAACGAAAAGGACAATTTCAATCAACAGCTCGGCGCCAAGAAAGAAAAACTGAAAGAAATCACACAAAAGCACACATATTTTGAGAAGAATCTCATCCATGAAAAGTTATTATTAGCCAGTCGGGAGCCTATGTTGAAGCAAGAACGCGATGAAAAGAGGAATCTCTTAAACGTCTTGCTTAAAACAAACAATTCAATAGAAGAAAAGTACAAAATCGCTAGGGATAAGCTGGAAAATGCACGAAAAGATTTCGTACTTTGCCAAAAGGACGAATTAAACCGCAAACGCGAAGAACTACAAACAAAACGCGAAGCATATGATAACAATCGCTCCATTAATCGAAATCAGATAACAAATGAATACAACGATTGGCGAAATAATTCCGACAATCGTCTGAAACAGCTTATCGAGGAGCAACATCTTGCAGACAAAGCCCTTCGCGATTTGAAACAATGGCACCCGAAGGCAAAAGAAGCGCAACAAATTTCAGAAGAGTTGCAGAGCCTTGTGATGTTAAAGAGTGAAAATGATGCCAACCAAAAGGTTGTGGATAATACAATTGAAACACTACAAAACGAATACAAGATGAGCATCGACAACCTAAAAGCTTCGAATGAAAAGAAATTAGAAAAACTCGACTCTGAGAAATTACAACTTAGGGAACGCATTAATAAAATTGACAAGTTGCTTTCTCATCTTAAAGGTTCGCTCTATGAATGGCTGACTCAAAACAAGAATGGTTGGGAAGACACTATCGGCAAAGTTGTGGATGAAGAGCGGATACTCTATGCCCAAGGCTTAGACCCAACATTTAGCACTTCTACCGAGGATTTATTTGGGATAAACTTGAATCTGGAAAACGTAATCTCTACAAATCGGACTCCTGATGAGTTGCTCCGCGAAAAGCAATTATTAGAAGAGCAACTGCAAGATATTATCAAACAACTTAATCAATTACCCATCACTTTAAAGAACGATTCTCAAAAATTGGAGAAAAAGTTCTCGGAACGCATTAAGCCCCTACGAGAAGAACGCACTCGCCTAAAGGTTGAGTGTGATCAAATACCCACCAAACGTCAGACCTTGGAGAACCAAAAACACGCCATTGAAATGGAGGAGCAGGAACTAATCTCTGAAGAGAAAGCGAAACGCCAACGAGCTTTTAACGACGCCTTGCTCCAAGTGAAGGCTGAGCAAGACTCCTGCAAAAAGCAAGAAAACAAGATGCTGAAAGATTTGAAAGAACTTGACACAATATTCCAAAAACAAATCAAACAGGATCAGGCCTTATTCGAAGAATTCCGTCAGGAGCAATTCCAAAAAGCCGAATCCCGAAACAAAGAATATGACAAACAATTTCAAGAGCTTGACCGCCAGCAGAAGGCCGAACTGGCTGGCAAAGGTGTTGACATCAATTTGCTCACCCAATACAAGGAAACATTGGGAAACATTGATTCTCTGCTAACGCAAATTGAAAACGAACGTCAGTTCATAATTGAATACAACATCGCAAAGCGCGAACTATTTGCCATCGAACCAACAATCCATAAGGAAATAACAGACACCGAACAAAAACTGCGGCAAATACGTCAAATGTTTGAAGACAAACGACTCAGCTTTGAGAAAAAGCGAATAGAATTGGAAAAAGAAGCAAACAGACAGCAAAAAGAACTTAAACACAGGCAAGATGGACTATCGCTTTATCGCCAAATGGTAGAAAATGAGCATTTGGTTTCTGAGGCTATATTGCATAATGACAAGAAAACTGTGACACACTATGATTGTCAAGAGTTGATTACTCAATTGCGAGGCACAGTCAACCACAAGCGCGAAGAGATGGAGACACTAAAGCAAGTGGTGGTTAACTTCAACCGCAACTTCAAACCGCAAAATGCGTTTCACTTCAATACGATGCCTGTGGTAGATAGTGACTATATACAGATTGCTGCCAACTTGCAAGATTTCCTCGACTACAACAAAATTGAGGAATATCGCAAAAGGACAAGCGAACACTATAAAGATATCCTCGGAAGAATTTCGGTAGAGATTGGAGAGTTGATGAAACGCAGATCCGATGTGGACAAGGTTATATTGGATATCAATCGAGATTTCGTAGAGAAAAACTTTGCAGGCGTAATTAAAAGTATCGAATTGCAAGCGACAGCAACATCTGACAAATTAATGCAACTTTTGATATCAATTCAGTCATATACTGAAGAGAATGCTCTATCAATGGGCAAGTTGAACCTATTCTCTCAAGACGACCATGAAGATGTCAATCGTCAGGTAATCGGTTACCTAAAAAGCTTAACAAACCAATTGCAAGATGAACCACAAAGAAAAGCCATCTCTCTAAGTGACTCTTTCCGCCTTCAATTCCGTGTTAAAGAAAATGACAATGACACTGGCTGGGTGGAACGCATCAACAATGTCGGTTCAGACGGAACAGACATATTGGTAAAAGCGATGGTCAACATCATGCTTATCAATGTTTTCAAAAAGAAGGCAGCTCGTAAAAGTGGTGATTTCATTGTGCATTGTATGATGGATGAGATTGGACGACTTCATCCAAACAACATCAAGGGAATACTACAATTTGCCAATTCTCGCAATATTTACCTGATTAACAGTTCTCCGACATCATACAATCCGTACGACTATAAGTACACGTATCTGCTGAGCAAACACAACGTCAAAACACGTGTGGAAAAATTATTGAAACGAAATATGCAATAATATGACTATAAGTAAATCTCTACAGGAACTGCTGAATGGCAAAACTGTGGCTTCAAGCCGGCTGAACACAGACTTTGTATTGGAACTGATGTCCGAAGGACTGTTGGTTTCTGTGGTTCGTGGCTCAAGGACATCATATCGCGCACTAGACACAAATATCTTAAAGCAATATTTACATGGGAAAGACGAATCTTTCCGAATACTTGACAGCCACTCCGACAAAGCGACATCGCGATCCTCCCAGGCTTATGCGACTGGCAACTCCAAACTCATTTCTGTGCGTTCATGCCCCGGGTTTCCTGTCAATGCTTACGAGCCAATTGAATGTATTCTAAATGGCCAAGAGTTTATCATACACCCTCTTGAAGGCAGTTTCATTTTCGTGTCCGACTGGCAGTCTTTTCTTGTACCAACAGATGTCGTTGTTGTCGGCATAGAGAATATGGAGAATTTTCGTAAAATCAGACAGCAATACGAATTATTCTCTTCCATATTTCCAAACAAGCGTCTTCTGTTTGTCTCACGCTATCCACAATCCACAGATTTACGCTCCTGGCTTGAAACAATACCCAATCAATACACTCACTTCGGGGACTTTGACCTTGCCGGCATCCACATCTTCCTATCTGAATTCCATAAATACCTTGGCAACAGAGCTTCGTTTCTTATCCCTTCTGATATTGAAATAAGATTGATGAATGGCTCATTCGAGAGATATAATGTCCAATACTTAAAATTCAAGAACCTTTCAACCGACATCCCCTCTCTTCAACAATTGATAGATCTAATAAATAGATTTCATCGCGGATATGATCAGGAAGGATACATTAATTTATAATCAATCATGTCAACATTTCTACTTAAACATCCAGTCGACATTTCGCTCTTGACAAACGGTTTTCACATTCAGACAGCATTCCATAAATTGGTTTATTCCCTGCCTGGAGGTATATTACAACATGGTGAAAGCAGGGAAATTAAGGTACTGATTGACGGAAAAGAGTTATCTTCCAAATTATATAACATTGGATTTGACCAAACAAAACATCCAGGTCATCCGGATTTATTGCAGGTAAGATACTCTCCCAACTCACCTATCGCAAAGAAACTGCAAGCCATATTCGCCGATGACTACCAATATTTCCTTGCCGCACGCGAATCAATTGGTCCAAGAAAACAGATACGATTACCCGAGCACAATCATGACGAAATCGTTTTCTACGGAACTTCGATACCCGATGTATTTATCTTAGACTGCATACTCAGCGATGATCAAGAACAAGTTTCTGACGAGATACATCAAATGGACGAACTTGACTTCGAGACTTTCGAGCCTCGCGAAGACAAGAATGCCGGGTTTAAAGAAGTCACCCGCCTGCAGAAAGTGCGCCATCTTGACCGTTCTATAGGCGACTCCCTCAAACTGCTCTACGACTACCGCTGCCAAATGACTGGAGAGAGAATAGGCGACAATTACGACGCCTTAGTGGTAGAGGCACATCACATCATCCCCTTCACCGAATCAATGGACAACGACACGTCAAACATTATCATTCTATCGCCATCGTATCATCGAATAATCCACAAGGTCAAGCCGCGATGGGACAGGAAAGATTTATCATTCCGTTTCCCAAATGGATTGACTGAGAAGGTGAAGCTTAACAAGCATCTGAACATTTAGCCTTGTACTCGGTCGGCTGTTTATCGCGCATCGACCGTAAAAATGCCAAATGGAACACCGCAAAACGCCAACGCTAAAAGTTATAACAATCGAGTAGGAGGAAAACAAAGTAGTTTTTCTCCTACTTT
>UMGH01028001.1_pt1 | contig 11429 bp, 7 predicted proteins | sample 1965231 | NCBI WGS metagenome assembly UMGH01 (sample SAMEA4836068, study PRJEB28245) | human gut metagenome | biome: gut microbiome; material: fecal sample | place: Denmark | collected 2008 | reverse complement strand
TATCTCCAATTATAATCCAGCACAGACACGGGCCGCTTTGGAAGTTCTGAAGGAGCATAAGGTACATTGCCTGATTCATCAGGCTCGTTATTCGATGCTGGATCGTTGGGTTGAGCCGGAATTACTTTCGGTACTCGACGAGGAAGGTGTGGGTATGATTGCTTTCTCGCCATTGGCACAAGGCTTGCTAACCGACAAATACCTGCATGGCATTCCGGAAAACTCGCGGGCTGCCAAACCAACGGGGTATCTGAAGCGCGAACAAGTAACGGCCGACAAGATTGCCCGTATTACCCGTTTGAATGAACTGGCGGCACAACGCGGACAGACATTGGCAGAGATGGCTCTGGCTTGGATCATGCGCGATAAGCGGGTTACCAGTGTTTTGATAGGAGCCAGTTCGGTAGCACAGCTGGATGATAACCTGAAAGCACTCGAACACCTTTCTTTTACAGATGAAGAACTAGAACAAATCGAATCGATATTAGCATAACCTTAATAGTTTAATTAGCGATGGATAATAGATTAGCATTGAACAAGAATGAGCTGGTTGCCTATCTGAAGAAACCGGCTTCTCAATTTACGAAAGAAGATATCAAGCGCTTTATCATGGAAAATGAAGTGAATATGGTCAATTTCATGTATCCGGGAGGTGATGGTCGCTTGAAGACGTTAAACTTTGTCATTAACGATTTGGATTATCTGGATGAGATCCTCAGCTGTGGTGAACGGGTGGACGGCTCCAGTCTTTTCCCTTTCATCGAAGCCAGTAGTAGTGACTTATATGTTATTCCCCGGTATCGTACTGCTTTCGTAGATCCGTTTGCTGTAGAGAAAACCGTAACGATGTTGTGTTCGTACTTCAATAAAGACGGAGAATTATTGGACAGTTCGCCTGAATACGTCTTGCATAAGGCATGCGATGCCTTCAAGAAAGTGACAAGTATGGAGTTTCAGGCCATGGGTGAACTGGAATTTTATGTGATTGATGAAGTTCAAGACGACTTTCCGGCTGTTGATCAGCGGGGATATCACGAATCAGCACCGTTTGCCAAGAATAATGATTTCCGAACCAATTGCATGTTAAAGATAGCCCGTTGTGGCGGACAAATCAAATACGGTCATAGTGAAGTAGGAAACTTCTCAGATACTGATTTCAACTTCGAACAGAATGAAATCGAATTCCTGCCGGTTGCTGCTGAAGAGGCAGCCGATCAGTTGATGATCGCCAAATGGGTGATTCGCAATGAGGCTTATAACTTAGGTTTGAATGTAACCTTTGCTCCGAAGATCAGTATTGGAAAAGCAGGTTCAGGTTTGCATATCCACATGCGGATGATGAAAGACGGCAAGAACCAGATGCTACAAGACGGTATCATTTCAGAAACAGCCCGTAAGGCCATTGCCGGAATGATGGATCTGGCTCCTTCGATTACGGCATTCGGCAATACAAACCCAACTTCTTATTTCCGTCTGGTTCCGCATCAGGAAGCTCCGACGAATATTTGTTGGGGAGATCGTAACCGTTCTGTTCTGGTGCGTGTACCGTTAGGCTGGTCGGCCGGAAAAGATATGTGTGGACAGATTAATCCTGCCAGTACGTCTGCTCAATATGATACAACGCAGAAGCAAACGGTAGAAATGCGTTCGCCGGATGGTTCTGCAGACGTATATCTGCTGATTGCCAGTCTGGCTGTTGCCTGTCGTCATGGCTTCGAGATGGAAAATGCATTGGATATAGCCGAACAAACTTATGTCAATGTCAATATTCATAAGAAAGAAAACAAGGACAAGCTGGCCAAGCTGAAACAATTGCCGGATAGTTGTGTGGCTTCTTCAAAATGCCTACAAGACCAGCGTGCGGTGTATGAGGAATACAATGTATTCAGTCCGGGAATGATTGACAGCATTATTGCCCGTCTGAAAGCCTTTAAGGACGAGAATATCCGGAGCAAGGTGATGGACAACGAACGGAAGATGCTTGAACTGGTTGAAACTTATTTCCATTGCGGATAAAAACCGGTCAGACAAAAGAAAGAAACGCCGGTCGGGAGAAATCCCGATCGGCGTTCGTGATCATGACATACACAACTTTGTTAAGGTTTCATACATTTATTTACCCCAGTTTTTATTCGGTTTCTCACCCATTTCCAAAACCAGACTTCCTCCTTTCAGTAATTCAGCAGCCGGGAACTTAAATGAAGTCAACTTCTTTCCGTTGAGAGTGGCCGACTGTACATACTTATTCTGTCTGGAAGCATTCTTGGCTTCGATGATAAACTCTTTTCCTCTTCCATACCGATTATCGAGATGGAGAACAATCTTTTCGTATAGCGGACTGGCTATTTCGTAAACAGGCTCGGTTTGACAACCACCATCCGTCTGGAAAAGTCCGATAGCTGCCATAATAAACCATGCACTCATTTGTCCCTGATCTTCATCTCCCAGGTAAGCATTGGCAATGCCCGAACCATAATAACGGTCGATGATAGACCGGCTCCATTTCTGTGTTAGCCACGGTTTTCCTACCCAATTGAACAGAAAGGCAAAATGCATGGATTGCTGATTTCCTTGTACGACTGGAAAATCCCAGTATTGATCGTTTGGAGCATTGTATCGCCAAGGTTCACTGGCCTGAAATCCCCATTCCAACCGTTCGATGAAACGATCCTTACCGATAGCTGTCGCTAGAGCCGGAACATCTTGTGGAACGAAGTAGGTAAGCTGCCAGGCATTTCCTTCTACATAATGATGATTGGCTCCTGAACGGAACGGATCAAAGTCGGCTACCCATTTTCCCTGACTATCTTTAAGGGCAGTAAAACCAGACTTAGGCTCAATTACATGTTTCCACCAGGAACCTCGCTGGTTGAATTCCTTATAAACCTTTTCATTGCCGATAGCTTTGGCAAATTGTCCGACTGCCCAGTCGTCGAAAGCATATTCCAGCGAATTGGAGAAACGGCCCAAATCGGATGGCACATATTGATACTTGAGATAGGCTTCCAGATCACGGTTTCCTGCATAACCGGCAAATACTTTCTGCGAAGGTGTCTTTTGCATCTTTAGCATCGCTTCGAGTGCTTTGTTGGTATCAAAATCCCGAATTCCCATTTGATAAGCACCTACAATAAGCGGTATCTCATGTTCAGCCACCATTACCGGTATATAATTCATGCCAGCCGGACCTTTCGCCAACCATCCGTTGGCATCATACATGGCAAGCTGAGAGTTTACCCACCGATGACTCCATTCGGGAGTTACCAGATTCCAGAACTGATTTAAGTTCCAGAATGTATTCCAAAAGGCATCGCATCCTAAAGCAACATCATCTTTCCCTGTTAGCTGCTGAACTTTCTTATCGGTTGATATCCATTGTCCGTTAACATCACTCCAAATATTCCGGCTGCATAACGCCCGATACATATTATTATAGAAGCGGACTTTTTCCTGGCGGTCGGTTGTGGAGATTTCTACACGGCCAAATAATTCATTCCATACAGCTTGCTGATGATCACGTACGGCATCGAAGCTCCAACCAAAAGGATCGCTGATTTCCGTCTTCAGATTGAGAGAAGCGTTCTCGAGGCTCACCAGTGAAATGCCGGAACGAACCTGTACTGTAGGATTCTGCTTAACGTCGAATTGCAGGAACAACCCTGCATCTTTCAGGTCTTTTCCCGTCAGATGTTCTGTCTTGACTACTGTTCCGTCTGTCCATCCGCCCATTTCCTGAATAGGCTGATCAAATTCCAGAACGAAGTAAAGCCGATAGTCCTGATCGGCATCGTTACTCCATACATTCCGAGATAACTGATGACTGACTCCTTCAATCCGGTTTGGTCCGACTTTCTTTATTTCAATATCACTTAATACATAATCGTATTCAGTAGGAATGTGCAAATCAACCAGCACACGGGCACCTTCCCGGTCCTGTGGAAACGTATATCGTTGGAATCCGCAGCGTGTTGTGGCTGTCAATTCAGCTTGGATATCGTAATCGTCCAGATGAATGGCATAGTATCCGATACCGGCTTGTTCGGTTTGCTTGCGGATACGTGAACGATAACCGGAATCCGGATCCATTTCATCTCCTTCCTGAATGATCAACTTACCGTTGGTTGGCATTAATCCGAGTCCGCCCAACGTCCATTCATGGATATGACTGAAGCAACCGATGTTTTCGAACGTGGGTTGATAACCGGCTTGCCAACCTGCATTCTGGTTGTCGGGACTTAGCTTCACCATACTGAAAGGCATCCACGGTCCGGGTGCGATCATCCAACGGGAATGTCCGGTACCAATACGGGTATCCACATAGTCAGCATACGTCTGAAGCCTTTGAGGTTCACGAAGAATCGTACCATCTTCTACAATTTTCCCGTCAATCCGAACGCGATACCGGCTCTCTTTAGCTGTCGTTACTGCCGGCATCGGAGCTTCAAAGACATAACGTGCCGTATCCAGCCGCTGAGAGAAAATAGACTTCCCGTCCAGTTCAACAGACAAGTTCGGTTGTTTATCTAATTCTTCAACATCAACCAGCAATGGTTGGAAATGTTGTCCGTTTTGCTCTATTTCGTAAGGAGCCGCAGTTACACGACGAACGAAAGCCTTTTGAGGTTTCTGTAAGCGAACTCCTTCCGGACTATCCAAGTAAACTTGGTCAAAAAGAATCCACGAACCTTCCAATACGGAAAGACGGATTTCGTTTCCTCTTTCTTGCATACAAGCATTGTCGATGGGAATCTCAATACGGTGTTCTTGTGTTCCACTCAGATCACCTTCGATTGACTTGGCGTTCTTGCCGGCAGGAAGCTGGAATTTCCAGGATTTATCGTTAACAGTTACTTTAAGTAGCGGAGGCAATTCGACAGCATTGTCGAGAACATCAATGACTAACTTCCATGTGCCGGTTGTCGGCTTTTGATTTATACCGAATAAGATAGTTGTTTCATGCGTTCTCCATCCGGAAGTTCCGCCTGTACCGCCCCATCCGTCGGAAGGACCGGGAATAACATACGGAAAATCTTTCGATGCTTCAGAATATCCAACTAAGAAATAACGATCTTCATATCCAAAATCATGAGCAAGGAAATCTTTGTATTGATTGGGAGCCAAAGCAAAACCTGTTGCTTGATTATCATTTTGTCCGATAGTCCAAAGTCGTTCAGCACTAGCCGTAGCAGCACCAAAAGCTAATCCAGACACAAGTAAAAGAGATGTAAGATAAGTATGCATACATTGAATTTTTATGCAAATAAACAGAAGATTTCTCAACCAACTGTGATATTATATTTTGATATACTTGTATAATATTCCGATATATTGTGAAGTAAGTTTTATATAATGAAGGATTATAATTCTCTGAGTGTTGTGCAATTGTTGTGTAATGTAGATAAAAGAAAAACGTGAATAACTTTGTTTCAGTTATTCACGTCTATATCTGAGTGATCGGGCTGGGATTCGAACCCAGGACCCACAGCTTAGAAGGCTGTTGCTCTATCCAGCTGAGCTACCTGACCATCCTTGTCAAATGCGTTGCAAAGGTACGCATTTTATTTGAATAAGCAAATATTTGTTCTACTTTTTTATTGATGCTTGATAAATAATTGATGAATCCTTTGTTCCTCAAGGAGATTCCTCGATTGCTCAAAAAGAGGAAACTTGACGATTTCTCTTAAAGATCATTTACTTTTAATACATTATAAGAAATATGTTCATCAAATACATCACTACCATCTACTTTCTTAATGTAGCGGACGATACAGATAGTAATAGGGAGAATGATAACTTCGTATAAAGATTTTAGTACGGCTTGAGTCATAATCATGATCAATAACTCATTCCTAGGTATTAATCCTCCAAATGCGATGGGAAAGAAAATTAATGAATCTGCACTTTCTCCCACTAAAGTAGAAAGAACGGCTCGTAAAGAGAAGTTTTTCCCTTGAGATGCCAATTTCATTTTACTCATTACGTAGGCATTAAGAAAAGAACCTACCAAAAAGGCAAGTAAACTGGCTATCGCAATACGAGGAGCTAAACCAAATACGAAATTGAAAGCTTCTTCGCCATTCCAATATGGAGCTGCAGGTAAAGCTGTTGCAATTTGTGCGAAAGCAATAACCAAAAAATTGGAAGCAAAACCACTCCAAATAATCAAGCGGGCTTTCTTAAATCCCCAGACTTCTGCAATACAATCGTTGATAATATAAGATACGGGAAAGACAATCAGACCGGCAGTCGCTGTAACTCCTGCGAATTGAATTACTTTTGTCTCTAAAAGATTAGCTGCAACTAGGCAGACATTAAAAAGAATGCCCAATAACATGAAGGGCACACTAACTGTTGTTCTTTGCATATATTCTTGTTTTTAACGAGGTTTATCAAGCACTCGACTGCAAAGATACGGGGTTTTATTCATACGTGCAAGAAATTTCTTCCCAGGGGAAGAATGTTGGTTAGTGGATAAAAATAATTCCGTATATTTGTCCACTAGTTAATGCAAAAGATAAATGACGATGAAGAAGACTCTTTTATTTTCGTTGGCGATGCTGCCAATAGTGAATGGAATGGCTCAAGAGCAAGAAAAGAAACCGAACATCATTCTTTTCTTGGTGGATGACATGGGATGGCAGGATACGTCACTTCCGTTTTGGAATCAGAAGACTATGTACAACGAACGGTATGAAACTCCGAATATGGAGCGGCTGGCCCGACAGGGAATGATGTTTACGCAGGCTTATGCTTGTAGCATTAGTTCGCCTACTCGGTGTAGTTTGATGACAGGTTGTAATGCTGCCCGGCATCGGGTCACTAACTGGACTTTGGAGAAGGACAAGAGTACAGATGGAGAAACAGATGTATTGAATCTTCCCGTATGGAATATTAATGGGATTGCGCAGGTGCCAGGGACAGAACATACTTTTGTCGGGACTTCTTTCGTTGAGTTATTGAGGGAGAATGGTTATCATACGATTCATTGTGGAAAGGCGCACTGGGGAGCTATTGACACGCCGGGCGAAAATCCTTGTCATTTCGGCTTTGAAACCAATATCTGTGGCCATGCAGCCGGTGGTTTGGCTACTTATTTGAGTGAACGGAATTATGGTCATGACGAGAAAGGGAATCCTACTTCATTGATGGCAATACCGGGATTGGAGCATTATTGGCAGACTGGAACTTTCGCTACGGAAGCCTTGACTCAAGAGGCATTGAAGGCTTTAGATAAAGCGAAGGCTTATAATCAGCCGTTCTATTTGTATATGTCGCATTATGCAATCCATATCCCGATTGACAAGGATATGCGGTACTATGAAAAGTACAAGCAAAAAGGGTTGTCGGATAAAGAAGCGGCTTATGCTTCTTTGATTGAAGGAATGGACAAAAGCCTGGGTGACATCATGGATTGGTTAGAGAAGAATGGCGAGGCTGATAACACGATCATTCTGTTTATGGGTGATAATGGTGGCTATGCCAGTGGATCTGGTTGGCGGGACGAGCCTTTGTTTACCCAAAACTATCCATTGACAGCGGGGAAAGGTTCTGCTTATGAAGGAGGAATTCGTGAACCGATGATTGTGGCTTGGCCGAAAGTCGTAAAGTCTGGAACTCGATGCGATAAGTACCTGATGATTGAAGATTATTACCCGACAATCCTCGAGATGGCAGGTATTACAGACTATCAGACACCGCAGCCGATTGATGGCGTCAGTTTTGTGCCGTTGTTGAAGCAAACGGGTGATCCTTCGGAAGGACGTAGCTTGTACTGGAATTTCCCGAATATTTGGGCAGGTGAACATGGACCAGGCATCGCGGCTACTTGTACTATTCGTCAAGGAGATTGGAAATTGATTTATTTCTATGAGACAGGAAAGAAAGAACTGTATAACATTCCGGAAGACATCAGCGAGAAGCATGATGTGGCGGCTTCGCATCCGGATATAGTGAAACGTTTGTCGGCTGATTTGGGAACGTATCTGCGGTCGGTTGATGCACAGCGTCCGGCTTTCAAAGCGACGGGGAAAGTAGTACCTTGGCCGGATGAAGTAGAATAGGAATAAAAAAGTCCGTTGGAACGAATAACCAGCGGACTTCTTCGTTTTTGTATGATCTTTATTTCATCGGGAGAACTTCAATCCAATAGTCATCTGGGTCGTTGATGAAGTAAAGTCCCATGGCTTCATTCTCGAAGCATACACATCCCATCTCTTTATGATAAGCACGGACAGCATCGTAATCTCCAGCTACTCGGAAACATAAGTGGCTTTCGTTGTCGCCCAATTCATAGGCTTCCTGACGGTCTCGTAGCCAAGTCAGTTCTAAAAGGAAGTTTTCTTGGTCGTCTGCCAGATAGACTAAGATAAAGGAACCATCCGAAGCTTCTTTACGATGGTGTTCTTTCAGACCTAATGCTTTCTCATAAAAAGCGATACTACGTTGTAAGTCCAATACATTGATGTTGAAATGGTCGAATCTTGCTTTGATTTCCATATATTGTCTGTTTTTATTGTTGTTGACTCGTTTTCAAATGTCTTTTATTTATTCCTTCTGAAGAGCTTATCGATCAGGTCTCGCCGTTTCATCTTTTGTAATTCCTTCATGATCTGTTGCCGATACTCCGGTTTATACCAAAAGAAGAATTGACGCTGAGCTAACTTCTGCTCTTTAGTCCGTGCCGTATAGACTTTCTCCTGGGTATAAGGATGGTAGCCTGTGTAATACATCTCGGTAGCCAAGGTCATGGGTGTAGGAGTGAAGTCTTGTACCTGTTCCAACTGGAAGTGGAGACCTTTCGTGATAACAGCCAACTCTGCCATATCGAGTTCGGTGCAGCCCGGATGACTGGAAATGAAGTATGGGATGAGTTGCTGGTTCAGTCCGTGCTGCTTGTTCACCCGGTCGAAGATCTTCTTGAATTGTTCGAAGAGCTTGAATGAGGGCTTGCGCATCTGTTTCAGTACTTCGTCTTGTGTATGTTCGGGGGCGACTTTCAAACGGCCCGAAACGTGACGGGCTATCAACTCCTCCACATACTTATGTGCAGACTGGTTGAGGGCATCATTATCATAACGATGGAGGAGCAGGTCGTAGCGCACTCCGCTTCCGATGAAAGATTTCTTGATTCCCGGAATCTTATCTACTTCTTTATATAGTTCCAGAAGTGGGGTGTGGTCTGCATTCAGGTTCTTACAGACTACGGGCGAGATGCACGACGGCTTCTTGCATTTGGCGCAGATCTCCGGATTCAGCCCTTTCATGCGGTACATATTGGCAGAGGGTCCGCCCAAATCACTCAAATAGCCTTTGAAGTCCGGCATCTCGGTGATCGCCTTGACTTCTTTCAGGATGGATTCTTTACTTCGGGAGGCGATGAATTTCCCCTGATGGGCGGAGATGGTACAAAAGGCACAACCGCCAAAGCATCCGCGATGGATATTGACCGAAAACTTGATCATCTCGAAGGCTGGGATCACTTTGCCCTTGTACTTCGGATGGGGCAGGCGGGTATAGGGCAGGTTGAAGCTGGCGTCGATCTCGGCTTCTGTCATAGGCGGGGAGGGGGGATTGACGACAAGGGTCTGCCCGCCGCATCGCTGCAGGATGCGCTGGGCATACTGTTTATTCGATTCTTCTTCAATATGACGGAAGTTTTTGGCCTGCTTGAGTTTGTCTTTCAGACATTCTTCGTGGGAAAAGAGAAGGATATCATCTGCTTCTGGTTGAACCTTGGCAGAGAGATAGACAGTCTGTGGAATGTCATGAATCTCGTGAAAGGGTGTTCCTGTCTGCAGTCGGCCTACCAGCTCCTGTATCGGTTTTTCTCCCATGCCATAGATCAGCAAGTCTGCCGGACTGTCGATGAGAATGCCCGGCAGCAACTGGTCTTGCCAGTAATCGTAGTGCGTCAGGCGGCGCATGGAGGCTTCGATACCGCCCAATACGACTGGCACGTCGGGGTAGAGTTCCTTCAGAATCTTGGTGTAAACAATGCTGGGATAGTCGGGCCGCATACCTGCACGACGGTCGGGCGTGTAAGCATCATCGCTGCGCAACCGCTTGTTGGCGGTATAGTGATTGATCATCGAATCCATCGCTCCGGCCGAAACGCCGAAGAACAAACGGGGCGCTCCCAGCTTCTTGAAGTCGCGGAAATCACCCCGCCAATCGGGTTGCGGGACGATCGCCACCCGTAGTCCCATTGCTTCCAGTGTCCGTCCGATAACGGCTGCACCAAACGACGGATGATCCACATACGCGTCACCGCTGAACAGGATCACATCCAGGTAGTCCCAGCCACGCGCTTCTACCTCTTTTTTTGTTGTAGGCAACCATGCCTCAGGTCTATACGTTTTCATGTTGCAAAGATACGCAAATTCCGACATCCTACCAGCATTTGGAGAAATGGAAGTCATCGCGTTATACAATGTATACTTCTAAATACTCAAGTTTCGGATTTAGACTTTGAGGTTGAATTTATTGCATAAAAAAGGCTTTGAGAATTTCCGTACATCACGGAAAATGAGTAAATTAGATGTGACAAAAAACGTTACTCAAAACTCAAAGCCATGAGCAAAATTACAAATATTCCCTCAGAAATCCGCAACTTTTTCTCAGAAAATAGAGGTTTACCTGTACCTTCACTAATTACCATTTCAAAGGTCTGTTGTATCTCTTTCATTGTCTTTGCTGAGCAAATAGAATGATCTGATACGGCAATGGAATGATAAAAATTCAGTATCTCCATAGGTGAATAGGTTGTCTTGATTGTAGTATGTGGGGACAATAATTTGACTACACCCACTTTTGAATCAAACAGGATTGCTTGTTGTAAGGTGATTTCTCCATATCCACCCATATCCGCATTATGATCCCTGATCTCTTTTCCATTGTGATTATATATACCATTACCCACATCAACAGTGTCAGACAGTGAAACATTCCCTTTCTCCAAAACAGGAATTAAAGATACGGGAACAGCAAGTGTCCCCATATCTCTAACTGTAGTATATACTTTATCTTCTAAAGGCTTACCATTTAAAAGAGAAAGACTGCTTTTGGCTATGACATTTCCTGCTGAATCCATCAATATAGCTAAACCTGAATCCGCGTTGACTTCTTGCAATGTGGTACGAATAGATATTTCAGCATTTGATTGCAATTGCTCTTTATTCGTAATACAAGAAGTGCATAATAACATCAAGATGAAAAATTTGCAAATGTAAATTGTCATACATTCATGTATTTACCGCACTCAAAATCTTGTGAAATTTTAGCCATTACCATTTGAAAACAAGTCTCCCATTCCGGTAAACATAATAGTCTTCCGTCCATCCAAGGAACCATAATCTTTACCGCTTTTGATGTTGATATTTTTGATGCGGCAGCAATAGTGTCCAAAATAATTTTTAGGTCAAAGAATATTG
>UMGH01051802.1_pt1 | contig 11479 bp, 4 predicted proteins | sample 1965231 | NCBI WGS metagenome assembly UMGH01 (sample SAMEA4836068, study PRJEB28245) | human gut metagenome | biome: gut microbiome; material: fecal sample | place: Denmark | collected 2008 | reverse complement strand
AAAGTCAGCATTATTGGAAAATACTATGGAAAGCTCAGATTTTTCAAGTGGCTTGGGTCATTTGCATCAACAAAGAAGCTCCTCATACTGTTTGTGATAATCCCAACAGTTTGCATGGCGGTGTATGAGGTAAAAACTATCGCTGAGATAAAAATATATTCAAACCGTGAGGAAGCTTTGAAAGCGGCTGAGGAAGAAAAGGAAAAGCTCATGCGTGAGGCTGTTGAAAAGGAAGTTCAGCGGCTGAAAATGCAGGAAAACGAGAAAAAGGAGGCGAACAGCTTTGAATCAGGAAAAGATAATGAAGGCTAAAATGATAACGGCTATCGTTATTTGTATTGCGGCACTTGCAGGGCTGTTCGTTTTTATCGGGCTTTATATGGATAAGTCCGAGGAAGTCAGAAAGACTTACATTGCTAAGTATATGGAAAATCTGTCTGCCGCCTCTGAGGAGATAGACACTTATCTTGAAAACGGCAAGGATCTTCCAACGAGATATAACATGATACTTTCGGACATGGGTGCGGCAAGGTCGCTGGTATTTCTTATTGACGATTACACTGATGAGCAGAAGGCTATAAATGAGCTTCATTACTGCTTTGTGAAGTATCCCGAACAAATGCAGGGCAAGCTTGAGGACGTAAAAAATGCACTTGACCATATCACCGAAAACCTTGACAAAGGCTATAGTGAAGTCAACGAGATAGTTGATTCGGTTGATAAAATGGGAAATTAATGCAAGGAGGACAATAACGTGAGCAGTAAAGGGCAGCTTAAAAGAGAAATAAAGAAATGCAGACTTACTATTGAGGAAATAGAGCGTAAGAGATCACGTTCACAATCAGCACTCGTTCAGGCAATTCTTTTGCAGGAAGAGCCTAACGAAATGGACGTTGAGTGGTTCAACAAATACACAGGCGAGATAACCGCTTGCAGAAACCACATGATAGAATTGCAGAAAGAGCTTGACTCGATGAAATAATGGAGGTCGCCAAAGTGGCTGAGCATAAAGTGATAGAGAAAGCAGACAGCGAGGAAGAAAAGAAGAAACGCAAACTGCTTATTATAAAAATAATACCAGTTGCAGTGCTGGCATTTATACTTATTGCGGTCAGTCTGGCTTGGTTTACCATTGATAAAGCCCTTGATCTTGATTCATTTGGAATGAAAAGCGTAGATTCGCCATTTGAACTGAAAACAGTAGGCAGTGCCAATGTGCTTAAAGCTGAGATACTTGACAGCAATGACTACTCTAAGGTGTCTGATGGGAGCAACATCACTTCTGACGAGAACGACAAGATCTACTGGCTTCTTGATGAAGAAAGCGGTATGATGAAAGGTATTAATCCTGGTAGTCATGGAAAGCTTACTTTTTATGTTATTCCGAAGCAGTCGGGGGAAATGGAGATACAGTTTAAGTTGAGTATCACGGGATATGCAGAGAAAAAAAACGGCGACAGCGTTTCATACGAAAAGGTAACTGATGAAAATGTTACAAACTTTTTGAATGGACACATCATGTTTTTTGAGAAATATGATGAAAGCACTCATACATATTCCGATTTTCTTAGTGATGAAACATTCACAAGGACGTTTAAAGATTGTAAGGCTGACGTTCCGCAGGAAGTGAACGTATATTGGGTGTGGCCGAACACTCTTGGTCAGATACTAATGAAAAGCACAGATGAAAATCTGACAGAGAAAAATGTGCTGTTTGATGATGACAGTAAAGAACGTTTGAATTTTGCAAAATATATAAATGGTAATATAAGTTTGTTCTTGTCAGGTGATGCTGATAAAGATCAGAATAAAACGGTTATTGAGAATATACTTAAAGGTGAAAAATACAGCACAACACAGTTATCATCACTAAGCTCCATGTATAATGACGCTGACGAAAAGATAGGTACAAAGGTGCAATATATCCTTGTTGAACTAAACGTATAGATAAGAATATTGACTTTGCACGGAGGCAGTTTGAAGTGAAAACTAATAGAAATCAGAAAATCAATAGAATATGCCGCAAGCTTTACAGCAAGTATCGCAAGAATGTTATTTCTTTAGTTACCGCTGCCGTATTGCTTGTCACGAGTATGCCGCTTGCAGACATTTCAGGTGTTGTGTCCAAAATGGTATCAACTGTCACCAATGCTATTACGGCTATGGCGGAAGATACATATACTGACATTTCTAATGATATCAAAAATGGCGTTTATACCATACAGAATGCAGACGATTTTAAAAAGCTTCTTAATGCAGATCCTGCTGACTATCAGAAAATCACTGTATTGTTTTCAAACAACCAATCTCAGTTTAAGGCTTCTGATTTTACAGGAATAGAAAAAGGACTTGGCAATGAAGAATATCCTTTCATGGGAACGGTCAAAGCAAATGAGGGTTCAGCTATTAATCTTCCTATTAATTTTGCTCTGTTTGAATATCTTAGTGACAGTGCAAATTTAGATACTATTATTTTTGCTAGACCGGAAGAAAAAAATTCAGCTTTGCTTGCTGAGAATGTTATACACGGTGATGTGGCTTCAGCTAATAAGTGGAAAATAAAAGCTGATCCTGTAGATGATTCAGGTGCTACAAATTATAAATCCTTCACGTCTGTTATAGGCAATATGAAAAATGGAGCAACGGTCGATCTGGATATCACTCTAAGTAATGATGTCAAGGTGGAAGTATCAGGCGGGGATAATGCAGGTCTTGCTTGTGGCTCTATGGACGAAAACACAAGTCTTGCTGTAAGCTTGTCAAGTAATTTGCTTGACATTTCCGGTAAATCGAACGCAGGTGTATTTGTCGGGGAAATGAGTACTGATGCGACACTGAATATTGACAAGTGCAACACCTTGACAGGCGTAAATATATCCGCAAACAACGCAGGCGGACTTGTGGGCAGTGCAGAGAATGCAGAAATAAATGTCGGCGAAGGTGTCACCCTTACCATGACCGGAAGCGTTACAGGCTCTGTAACTGCGGGCGGTCTTTTCGGCTCTTATACATACAGTAAAGCCAACGAAAAGACATTTGATATTTCAAAATTCAGTGGCATTAAAATGGCACTTGCTTGTTCATCAGGAGATACCGCTGACAGTGCGGCTGTTGGCTCTGTTTTCGGACTGCTGATAAACAGCGCAGATAGTGCAAAAATTAGTATCACGGGCACCGCTAATGATATTATTACTTCAAACTTCAAGGGCACTGTCAGGGCAGGCTTTTATGGTGGTATTGTCGGAAGATATTCTGCCAATGCTCTTAGCTCTGAACTAGCACTAAGTGATATCATTGTAAATGTGACTGGCTCATGCAATGCCCTTGATTTTGGCGGCATTATTGGTAAGATAGGTGATAACAGCAAGGCTTATGTAAGCGTCAAGAATACCACTATACGTATTAATAATCCCACATCATCACAAAATAATTATGGCGGACTTGTGGGCTATGCAGATCAGGCTTTTATAGATGTTGGCGGCAAAGTCACAGTTACTGCAAATAATGTTTCTGCAAACCAGAGCGTAGGTGGTATTGTTGGCAAATTTAATAAAAATGGCGTTGTAAGGCTTGGCGGTGAAACAAACCTTTCAGGCTTTTATCCTAAAGACCCTAACAAAAACAGATGTCAGATAGTAGGAAATAGAGGCAATGCTTTGATCTATAGCTTAAGCGGCTGGTCATTTACAAGGACATCTTCAAAGGTCATAGACGATATGGATTGGGGCGGAGTGCTTCGCCTTAACAATTCCGATCTGCTTGAGAGTGCTGGCGGTGTTCTGTCTTTTGATGGATCAGGGCATACTGTTACAATAAATGGATTTCCTAATAATGATATAACCATAAGCAATAGGGCAGATTTTGCCCGTGCGGCTTTGATAATGCAGCACGATAGCAATGTTTTTGTTAAGTATAGCGGTGCTAGCAGGGCAGATATGCTTGCGGCAAATATCAGCCTTAGTGCAGATGTTGATATAAGCGACACAGGTCTAACCGGCTTTATGCGTGATAATGGTGAGGATACATTCACAGGCACTCTGAATGGCAATAGTCATACAATTACTATGAGCGTAGGCAAAGACGCTAAGATAGTTTTCCATACTCACAACGGACTTTTTGCAAAGACAAGCGGTGCAAAAATAAGCAATTTAAAGATTGTTTCAAACTTAAATATTGTCGGTGACAATGCTTCTGGCGGTGATGCTTGTTATATTGGTTCTGTGTCTGCATACAACAGCGGAGCTTTGACTATTGACAAAGTGACCGCTGATGTGACCGCATCTCCAAGTGGTGCGTATACTAATTTTGTCGGAGGTCTGGTTGGATATGTTGATGACGCCACAAGTGAAGTTTCATTCACTAATTCTGCTGTAACAGCAAATCTTACATACAATAATAGCACAACAAAGGTAGATTGTACTTGTCTTGGCGGAGTTATCGGAATGGTAGGAGCTGTTACATCAAAGCCTGCACCCGTTATTAAGTTTGATAATGTCACTGTTGGCGGAAAGATAACTGACAAACACACAGGAAGTAACTCTAGAGTTGGCGGACTTATTGCAGAGGTCGGTGCTAAGGATAATTCAGCTTCTGTTGTACCTAATAAGATATCTATCACCAATGTTAATATTAATGCTTTAACAATAAATTCTAGTGGTAAATCAAATAGCGGTGGATTTTTAGGGCATAACTGGTATAGAGTAGAAATTGATCTGAATAGTTTGAATGTAAACAATTCAAGATTAACAGTGAACAATGGCACAGAACTGGGCGGTCTTGTACTTTCCACAACAGGTTATTGGAGCATAAGAGAGGTTAGCTTTGACGGTGTGACAGTGAAAGCAACAAAATGTATAAATTTCGGCATGCTTGCCTCAACTCTTTTTGGTAGAGATTATGACTCTTATGGCTTTGACTATTTTAAAGGTGAAAATGTCAATAATTACAGAAGCTCACGAGATGCAACTTATTTTGAACTTACTGAACCTGATGGATATAAGATCTTACATAATACTACGATCAATATAAGCCCAAGCTATTCGTATTTTGATGAGATAGCTCGTTGTAGTATTTATTATTCTTCTTCAGCTAGTTTTATGTCTAATCGTCAAGCCATAATTTCAATTCCTGCTGTTACAGCGGACGGAGAGCGTTTGCTGTATATGGACGGAAAGAACTGCAATACCTATCAAAATCAAACAACAAATAATGGTGCTGTGTGGAAAAATAATTCTTGGGCAAGATATTATTATAACCTTGATGTATATAAAAACGGTAAAGCCACCACAGGCGGAGCTAAGGCTGTTGAGTGGAGTGCAAAGCTTTTTGCGGCAAATAATATAAAAGCATATATTAATAGCACAAATATAGATTTTCCAACAGATCCAGAAATAGATTTGACAGGATATTCATTTTATCCAGTTGATACAAATGGTTGTAATATAAAATCAAATTCAACTATTACTTTTGAAAATAATGGCTTTAATCAGTCTGAAATGGTATCAAGCAGTAATAGTGACAATTATGCCCGTACAACTGACGGAATAGATGGAACAAATTTAACTAATGACCATAATCAACATTACATGATGCAATGCGGACTTTTCAGAAATGAAAATGGAGCTGTTACCATAAGTGGTAAAATGACCTTTAAGGGAAATATCGGTAAGGTGAATGGTGGTTCAGGTGCATTGGTTTGCGGCTCGGTTGCTGACGACACCAATACTACAAAAAAATCTGTCAAAATTACCGGCAGTATCGTTCTTGACGATCTGTATGTGAATGATACTTCTTTAAGTTTAAATGGTGAAAATTCTTATGCCCCTTTGCTTATAAATAAGATAGGCAACATGACAGAGATCACTATACAGAATGTGTCACAGAAAAAACACAGTAGGACTACTGCTAAATATGATAAAGGCGGTCAGGATTATGCTGCAACAAGCCTTATAGGCAATGTAGGAAGCGAAAAGGGTCAAAATATATCTCTGACTTTCTCAAATATCAAGCTTGACGCAAGTGATGTAAATTCAATTTTCAAAAATGCTACTTTGCTTGAAAGCTTTCAGCATTCTGACGGTGCAGGCTCTTCTGCAATATACAACTATAAATGGGACGACGATTGGGGTACAGACTCAGCTGGCAATATTAAGCATAATGTAACCTACGGAAAAGAAGTGTCTGACACCATAAAGAATCGTGTAGATAATGTGAGCAGGCAGAATAAGTATCATGGCGATTGGAGTAAAGATGACAGGTATACTTCCCCTGTCAAAAATAACGCAACAGAGGAATATAGCTTTACTGAATACAAGCCATATGTTGCTAAATCGTATGATACCACCCAAAACTATGATGAGATAGACGTAAACCTTGAGCGACCATATCTGGACGAGGGTTGCGGAACATACTCTGATCCATATATCCTTGACGCTTCTACACTTGCAGAGGTCGCACGAGTTATCAGTACAGCCGCACCTACAAATGGCTGGGAAGTAAACTATAATGCAAATGTTTCTGCCGATAAATCGACTGTTAATGCTAATAGTGCTTTTTGCAAAGGCACTAATCATAAAACTTATACTTATGATGGAACAGGCAATTTCGTAAGCGGAAAGGAAACAGTTTCAAAAGATAACATGATCAAATATCTTTGCGAGGCTTATTACAAGATAAATGATGATATAGTTCTTGGCAGTTCTTTTGCAGGTCTTGGCGGAACATCAAACAGTTACGTTTTCAGGGGCGTTATAGTTGGACAGCAGAGATCCGACGGAACATATCCAACTATCACCAATAATTCTGCAAGCCCGCTCATCAGGTTCAGCAGCGGAAGTGTTGTAAAAGATATCAATATAGAATATACCAAAGAAGTAACGCTTTCAAAAAACAATAATAATAAATTAAACTATAGTACCGGAAAGACGGAGTATTATGGTGGTGTTATGGGCGTTGTGTTCGGTGGAGATAATATCATTGATAATGTCAAGGTAACAAATCCTAAGATAACATTTGCAAATAACGATAACAGCAAACAACATCTCATTACTGCAGGTGGATATGTTGGTGCCATAGTTTACGGCGGCGTTATTTTCAGAAATATGAACAACGTTGCCAAATATAGTGCGCTTACAACCAACAATACTGAGGCAGTGGGTGAAGACGTATATACCAATCTTTTTATCAATCCATATATAGGCAGAGTTGTAAACGGCTTTGCTATCGAAGAGGGAACAACGTTTGGTAAGTCAACTAACCTTAACAATGGCAGGAAAAATTATCTCATCACGCAGTTTAAGAGTAAGCTAAGTGATGATGAGAAATTAAATGTTATTGCCGGCACGACCAATATTATTGAAGTACCTAATGCACAGGCGTTGTTTATGCTGTCTATCATATCACAGTCCGGTATGGGATATACAGACCGTAATAAAAATACTTGCGGCTATGGTCATTATACTTTTACTCGAAATGCAGACTATTCAAAAGTTGGCACAGCTACATTGACTTCTGATGATAAAGATTACAAAACTGCTATCTCAGATTATCAAAGACTTGAAAAGGCTACAAGCAGGGAATATGAAAAGAAAAATTCTGTAATGCTAAAAAAATATACAAAGCCAAGTGAAAAAGGTCTTTATGAAGCAAAGTGGGCACACGAATTAAATAAGAACTTTACTGTTAAACTCACAGGAAATGGAACCTATGACCTCACCGGAACCGGTTTTCGTGGTATAAATCAGTTGTTTGATGCAAAGGATAGTAACCTTGGCGACATTAAATGTGATTATACTTTATCTTTGACAACTATCCAGGGAAATAATCAGACTATAAAGCTCGATACAGATATAAAAGCCTATGCTGTGAAAATAACGGATAACAAGAGCGGTAGCACTATTGAATTCCAAGATGTGGATAACTATAAATATCGTACCGCATTTGCCTCCGTAAAAGGAGTTGGGTTGATAAACTGTTCAACGTATGCTTTAACTGTAAATAACCTTAAGCTTTCCGGCAAGATCAGCGTTAAGACGTATAACAACGATGGACAATCGTATGTTAATGAAGACCTTTCTACAGGTGGTATTGTTGGCGGAGTACAGAGTTCTTGCACGTTTAGCGGAATAACATTGACTGATCTTGAAATATATGGTGCATATACTGTGGGAGGACTTATAGGAAAGTCAACAAATGATATCAATATAAGTAACGTTAAGTCTGAAAACAGTGGCGTTTATGTGTATGGCGGATTTGAAACAGGTGGTCTTGTGGGAAATTCTCAGAAAGGCAACGAATTCTCTGTTGATAATTCTAATATAAAAATTAATAAAGTTGAATTTGCTAATCTTGATAAAGGCACAAAAACTTGGTTTGGCGTAGGTGGAATCGCAGGTTCTGCAAATATCAAAACGACAATAAGCAATGTTCAGCTTACAGCCTATAATAAAGATAGCTTTATCGGTTCAAAAAAAGACAATAAACCCCTTGCAACCCAGACAATGAACGAGGGCGGTCTTATAGGACTGTCTAACGGAGCATGCACAATAACAAACACAAGCGTCAGCGTCGATGTTTATGGTAGTAATGCCGGTGGATTCGTTGGAATAAACAAAAACCAGTTGTCTATCAATGACTGTTACTATGGAGGAACATCTGAAACATCAGATTGCGGTGTTTATGGCTATACAAGTTCAGGCGGAATGGTCGGCACACAGAATGCGGCTATGACCATATCAAAGTCTGCTGTAAAAAATGCAACGATAGGTATACCAACCGCTAAAACTGGTGATGCAGGTATCGGAGGTTATGTTGGCATTAAAACAAGCGGTGATCTGAAGATAACTGATTGTGAAGTCAACAATGTTACTCTGTCAGCAGAAGATAAGTCCAAGGGCGCAGGTGCAGGCGGTGTGATCGGTCATAATGACGGCGGCAGCACTTATGCTTATGATATTCTCATAAATAAATTAGGCTATGTAAGAGGCAACAATAGCGTATCTGTTTCTAACTTGATAGGTTGGAACAAGGATGAAAATCTATCATCTAAATTTATTGGAGTATCGGTAAATAACACGGATTGTTTACCTGATATACAGTATAATAATTCAGAAGCACCTACCAACTTTACCGCAGTTCATGCTGACTATAACGGCGTTCAGAATAATACTCAAAATATCGGTGATGGAAGCAGTTCACACGTTGATATCTATTCGCCTTATGTCAATATAAACCCAAGCGTTACTGTCGGCGGTAAGACTTTCTCAGGTGATTTTGTTGGCAGAAATATGCAGACTACCATCAGTGACGCTGCTTCTTATACGAATGGCACAAAGACAAAATCCTATGGCATAAACAGTACCATAAAGACATATGCAGAGAATTTGGATAAATCAAAGCTTACAACATTTCGTCAGGCCTCTGAGCTTGATGTTCAGGAGCTGAACGATCTTCCTGTTCTGCTTATTGATGATAACTCATCGTTGAATATCACACAAATGCTTGCAAAGTATATCTCAGTTCTGACAAATTGTGATGTTTGCGACAGCAGTTCAAATAAGCTGAAAACAACAGATCTTATGAATGTAAGCACAGCGACTTATGTGTATGATAACGGCATTTTGACAAAATCGGATAAGACCACTCTTACATTTAACAGCAAGACAGGATATTTTAAGGTCACAGACGGTCAGTATGACAATGACGGTACAAACAGATTTACTGTCATTACTCTTGATTATATCGACCCAACGGGAAGTGACAAAACTGCTCTTAGACTTCATATTCCTGTTTTTGTAAGAAAGGTGCTTGATTTCAGCTTCCAATCTTACGTTATCTCAGGCACAGACTATAACCATTCTCACTATACGGATAAAACAAAGCTTGCCTTTGAGAGCTTTGATGCACCTGTTACTACTTATTTTAAGTATTCCTATTACAAATCTGCTAACGAATGGGAAAAAATGCTCAATAACGGTGACAGTCTGCTTTGGAGCTTTGACAAAAAGCTTTATCTTATTGGTGATAGTGCCACTGACAGTGGTGTGCTTACCGATGATACAAAGCTAACTCTTGTTGATGCAAATAACAATGACAAGACTTATCATTCTACCGCAAGTGATGCTAAGTTTAATAAAACAACTGGTGAGCTTGACTTGACAAATATAAGTGGCTTTAAACCGGTTACAATGAATGATGTACTGTTAAGATATGCGTCGGTAACAGCTAAAGAATCATCTGACGGAACACTTGTTGAGGCTGATGATGAAGCTACAGCTACTGTAAAAACAAGCGACGGCAAGTATTATAGACCTGCTGGTGAGAATGAAACAGGCACTTATAAGATAACTGTTTCAGCGAATAGTGATACACCAAAAAATGATAATGACGAAATGATAATAAGCGAGAACTATTATCTCACTATCAATATTCCGGAAACGGGAAGCACAAAAAAGTCATCAAAAACTTTGTGAATTATTATAGCGGTAATAAGCCAAGAAAGCTCAATGGCAATATTCCTACAAACCTTGTCCAAGTGACAAATAATGACACTGGCGCATATGTTATTGCAAACTTTTTTACACAGCTAGTAAGTGTGACGGCTCATGACCCAGAGGAGATAACAGCGTCAAATAATTTTGTCCGTGCGACAATGACGTCAAAGATAAGCATTGATCCGAGCCTTAGAGATACATTTAATGGCTATAAGAGTGACGATTTCAATATGTATCAGGCGTTTAAATTCTCTATGAAGAGCTTTGATGAAAAAGATGCGGGAGCTAATGCAAAGATCATTGCAGGAACTTCGGTGAATGTTGATTACAGCATTTTAAACAGTTCAGACACAGAGTTATCAAACGCAAAAATAAGCAAGACTGAGACACTTTCAGAAGCTAAAGACAGCTATATGCTGATGTATCCCGATTCGGTCTACGATTATATCAATAGTGACACAAATGGTTCTATAACTGTCAAGGCGGATATCAGCTTAACTTATGGTACTGCAGGGATCATAGATCAGTTTCCTGAGCGTAAGGACGGGGATACCAAAACCGGTATAGGCGTAAATGCGGCGTCTTATGTTGCATATAGCCAGAACAATATTGAGAACAGCTCTATCTCTGCAAGTGGAGTTATGCCTGCCAGACGCTACTATAGAAAGGCAATGACGGTGGCACAGCTAAACTATAACGTTGCAGAGTCAACGGTTCTTGAGTCGAAGGATTCACCATTTTCGCAGCTTGGTATCAATGCCAAAGATATGACTACAGAAGAAATGGCAATAACAGCAAATGCTATCTATGATCTGTCTGCTTTGAGTCGATCAACAAAGGACAGTGGCAAAAAAATACAGTATACAATGAGGTTGTATGTTAAGGACAATAGTGGCGATTATAAGCAGACAAACGATATTAGCAAATACCTCAGTAGCTTTACTTTGGAAAACGCCACATCAAGCAGTGGTCTGAATGGCAAGGAGTGC
>UMGH01045082.1_pt1 | contig 11495 bp, 6 predicted proteins | sample 1965231 | NCBI WGS metagenome assembly UMGH01 (sample SAMEA4836068, study PRJEB28245) | human gut metagenome | biome: gut microbiome; material: fecal sample | place: Denmark | collected 2008 | reverse complement strand
TCTGAAGCAAACCGACGTTATTTCATGCAGCAGCAGGAAATTTGGTTCTCTGCCGTGCAGGAAGAAGAACGTATGCGCTACGATGCAGACCGCGCTTTTGAAACCTTCCGGAAACGGGTGGCTGTAAGTACGGCTCAGAAGCAATCCAAGAAAGTCATAAGTTGGAAAACAATCTATAAATATGCGGCTGCTGTGTTGGTGGTAGGACTTATTTCCTTCTTCTCTTACCGTCAGGGAGAAAACAACCTGCAAAATGCGTTGACTCAGGTAGAGGTAGAAGCTCCTCTCGGTGCACAGACACGCCTCCGTTTGCCCGATGGTACGCTGGTAGTGCTGAATGCCGGTTCTCGTCTGGTCTATCCGCAAGATTTTGGAGTGGATAACCGTGAGGTGGAATTAAGTGGAGAAGGGTATTTTGAGGTAGAGCGTAATGAGAAACTCCCGTTTCATGTACAGACTCCTTCTTTGTCGGTCAGAGTGTTGGGTACCAAGTTTAATTTCCGGGACTATCCGAACGATGAAGAAGCCGTAGTTTCTTTATTAGAAGGAAAAGTAGCATTAGGCAATCGCCTACGGGCAGAAGCAGAGATGATTTTGCTTCCGGATGAACAGGTTACACTGGACAAGGCGGAAGGCCACATGAAAAAGGAAACTAAAGAAGTAAAGAATGTATTGGAATGGACTTCCGGCAAGTTGTTCTTTGATGAATTGCCGTTGCCGGAAGTTGTAAAGATACTGGAACGCAGTTATGATGTACATATAACCTTTGCTACAGATTCTCTTCGGGATTTTCGTTTTTATGGAAGTTTTGGTCGTGGTGAACAGGGCATTAAAGATATTCTGGAAGCATTGGAGAAAACCGGAAAAGTACATTATATACAAAATGAAAAGGAAATAACCTTATATTAACCCGATTGTTAAACACACTAAAATCTTCATGTCATGCAAAAAGTGGATACCTGATTTAGCTTTTTAGTGGAAGAACATAAAAAAGCCGGAAGAAGGGGAGTTCCTCCGGCATTACCTTAGTTCTTTCTAGTTTGTTAGTCTTAAGATGTTTTTCTAAGGGATGCAGCAAAAGTAATAAAACATTCCCTGTAAAACGCCTTTTATCAACAGTTTTTAATCTTAAAATCTTAGGTTTATGAATTACAGAAAAAAAGCCATGTTAATGGCCGGGGCTTTGCTATGCCTTAATCTAAGCATATACTCACAGAGTATATCGTTGAAAATGAGCAATGTATCGGTGAAGAAGGCGATGACGGAACTTCAAACCAAGAGTGGTTATTCTTTCGTATATATAGCTGGTGATGTGGATACAGACCGTACGGTTTCGATTAATGCCAGTCAGTTGAAAGATGCGGTTGCTCAGATTTTGAAAGGGCAGAATGTGTCGTATGAAATTCAAGGTAAAAATATTGTAATCAAAAAAGGAAGTCAGCAGCAGGTTACTTCAGGAAAAAGAAAAAAGGTAACAGGAACAGTAAAGGATGCTAATGGGGATCCGATTATTGGAGCCACAGTAGTTGAAAAGGGAACTACCAATGGTACTGTGACCGATTTTGACGGTAACTATACGTTGGAACTTTCTGAAAGTGGAACATTGGCTGTTAGTTATATTGGTTATAAGAGTCAGGAATATTCTGTAACTAAAATTAAACAAGGACAATTGTCTGTTGTATTGAAAGAAGATGCAGAAGTGATGGATGAGGTCGTAGTTGTAGGTTATGGTGTGCAAAGAAAGAGTTCTATAACAGGGTCTGTTGCAGCTATAAAGGGAGATGATATTTCTGGAACGGCTGCCTCCAATGTGGGAACTACATTGGCTGGTCGTTTACCAGGTTTGATTGCATATAGTCGAAGTGGAGAACCTGGAGCGGATAATGCAACTCTGAATATTCGTGGTTTCGGCTCTCCTTTAGTGATTGTAGACGGAGTAGAAGTACGAGATTTCCAAAAAATGGACCCTAATGATATTGAAAGTTTTTCAGTGTTGAAAGATGCTTCTGCGTCAATTTATGGTTCTAGAGCAGGTAATGGAGTTATTTTGATTAAAACGAAACGTGGAGTTAGTGGGAAGCCAGAATTGACTTTTAATTCAACTTTCTCTTGGCAGTCTGCAATAGATCCCATCGAATTTGTAGATGTGAATGATTTTATTATGTTATGGAATGAAGCTGCAGACAATTCTGGACAGCCTGAAAGAAAGTATACTCCTGATCAGATTGAAAAATATAAAAGAGAGGGGGGAACGGATTGGTATGATGTAACGTTTAGAAAAAGAGCTCCAATGCAGCAGTATAATATTAGTTTACGTGGAGGAACTGAAAAAGTAAAATATTATGTGGCTGCAGGATATATGCATCAGACAGGACTTTTACGTTCTAATGATCAGCAAATCCGTCGATATAATTTACGTTCTAATCTTGATATTCAGTTACTGGATAATTTATCTATTTCTGTAGATATTTCGGGAACATGGAATAATACTGATGTGCCAGCTTTAAGTATGTGGGATACTTATGCGAATATTTTTATAGCTAGACCGACAGATCCTGCCTATTGGCCTAATCCTAACTATGCTCCAAAATCAACGTATCATGGTGAATGGGCTTCAACGGCATTTTCTACCCGTAAAGATTTTAGGGGGTATCGTAGGAATGATGATTATTCAATACTTCCGTCTGTAACCATAAATTATGATTTCAAGTTCTTAAAAGGATTATCTGCTAAAGCGTTCTTGAATTATCGTATAGATAATGTTTATGAGAAGCAGTTTGATAAGAGTTTTGCTATTTATGATTATAACTATGATACAGGTGAATATACAAAACAAAGGGAATATCCTGCAGCTTTAAGAGAGCAATATTGGAATGTAAAGAAGTCAACACCGCAATTCTCATTAAATTACCATAATATATTTAATGATATTCATGATTTTTCAGCTTTAGCGTTGCTGGAGTTAAGTACATATTATGATAATAATTTTAAAGCAAATCGAAAAGGATTCTTGAGTAATGAAGTAGAACAATTACCAGCTGGAGATCCTACTTCTCAACAAAATGATGGAGGTGCTTATGAAGAAGGAAGAGCCGCTTGGATTACTCGCTTGAATTATGCCTATAAACAAAAATATATGGCTGAATTTGTAATGAGAATAGATGGCTCTTCTAAATTTGCTACAGGAGAACGTTGGGGGTACTTTCCAGGTGTACTTGTTGGTTGGAGACTTTCAGAAGAAAATTTCATGAAAAAGTTCTCTAATCTTGATAACTTAAAATTAAGGGCTTCTTGGGGTATGGCTGGTAATGATAATAATTCTGAGATAAACAAATATCAGTTTATGACTGGGTATTCTAAGGGAGGAAATTATGTCTTAGGAAATAATCAACAAGTTTTAGATGGATTAAGAACTCGGGGATTGAGTAATCCTGATATAACATGGGAAAAAACAGCTACGACTAATATTGGTGTAGACTTTTCTTTATGGAGAAGGGGACTATATGGAGAGTTTGATGTTTTCTATCGTAAAGTTTGGGATGTGTTTGGGTCTAAGGCTTCATCTTTGCCAACTACATTTGGAGCAACTTTGCCTCAAATGAATATAAATAGCTATAATGATAGAGGATTTGAATTAATGCTTGGGCATTCACAAACGAAAGGGGATTTCTTTTATTTGATTGAAGGTAATGTGTCATGGACCCGGTCAAAATGGGATCATTTTGATGAGCCTGTATACGTAGATGATAATGAGAGATACAGATTGCAGAAATCGGGCCAATGGAAAAATCGCTGGTTTGGTTATAAATCTGCAGGACTTTTTAGAACTCAGGAAGAAATTGATAATTGGCCTGTTGATCAGGATGGACAAGGTAATAAAACTTTAGCTCCTGGAGATATTAGATATTTGGATATTAATGGGGATAATGTGTTGAGTGATAAAGATAGAGTTGTAATAGGACGCAGTGATGTGCCAGAGTTAGTTTTTGGGTTAAGAGCTGATTTTAGTTGGAAAGGGTTTGATCTGAATATGCTTTGGCAAGGAGCAGGTTTAGTAAATACAATGTATGCGATGGATTTAAGACGTCCATTTTTTGATACAGCAACTCCTCATGTTGGCTTTTTGGACCGTTTCCATCCTACGGAGAATCCAGACGGTGAATGGCCAAGAATGACTTTTGACCAATCTACCAATAATGATTATGAGTCTGATTTCTGGTTGCAGAATGCTTCTTATCTGCGATTGAAGAATATAGAGTTAGGATATACTTTACCTGATCGCTGGTTGACTAAAACCGGTTTGTCTAGCTTGAGATTCTTTGTGTCTGGAATGAATCTATTAACAATTGATAATGTAGACACAATTGATCCTGAAGTGGCTAGTGGAGACCGTGGATGGCGTTATCCTGTTCAGAAAACAATGAGTTTTGGTTTTAATTTAAAATTCTAAGAAAATGAAAACAAGATTTATTATACTTATGTCACTAATGCTTGGGCTTACAAGCTGTTTTGATAATATATTGGATAAAGGTCCTCAAGATGTATATAGTGATGAAAATTTATGGAATTCTCAATCACTGATAGAAGCATATGTTATTGATTTATATTCAACGAGTAGATTGGGAGGTATATTTCGAGAAAGTGAGAAAATAGAATTAATTACGACTACAGATGAAGCTTTAGGTGGGCAAATATATGCTCATACTCATGAGATTTGCAGAGGTGTCGTAAATTCTACTCATAATTTTAATCAATATTGGGATTATGAATTTATTCGTAGAGCCAATTACTTTTTGGAAAATTATAAACAAGGTGTGCTAGAACCAGAACTTCTGGAAAATCGAGCAGCTGAGGTTCGCTTTTTACGTGCTTTTTGCTATTTTGAGATGGTGAAACGCTATGGAGGAGTTCCTTTAGTTTTATCGGTGCAAGATATTAATGATGGAGATAAGCTTTTTGTTTCACGAAATAAAGAAGATGAAGTATATGATTTTATTATCAAAGAATGTGATGATATAGCTAAAATACTTCCTGAAAGTTATGAAGATTCAGAATCTGGTAGAATAACCCGTTATGCTGCTTGGGCATTATTATCAAGAGCTGCTTTATATGCAGGATCAATTGCAGAAAATGGTTCTCCAATTAATGATCCCAATGGAAAAGTGGGTATTCCTGCCGATAAGGCGGAAGCTTATTATCAGGCTTCATTGAATGCATCAAATAAATTGGTTGGCAAGTTTAGCCTTTATGAGAAAAATGAAAATAAAGTGTTGAATTATCAGAATCTGTTTTTAGATACAGAAAATAATAGTGAGGTTATTTTATGGAAAAAATATGTGCCAATTCTTTCAGGGCATAGTTATGACTGGTGGCAGTCTATTGATTTGCATAATGTTTGCGTGGCTGTATCTGCTGAAATGGTTAACTCTTTTGATATGGTAGATGGGTCTAATAAAGAGATTGATTTTTCCAATGTGACAGGAACTTTGAATAAGATTTTAGAGAAAAAAGATCCACGTTTACATGCTTCGGTATTGTGGAATGGTGCAGAATGGAAAAATAAGCCAATAGAGTCTTATAGAGGAGTTATAGATGTAATAAATGGTGAGAGAGTAACAATGACAGATCGGACCAAGGAATATAAGGGTATGGCTCAACAAGGTTCTGATTTTTGTGAAAATATGGCGACGGGTTTTACTTTGAAAAAGTATTTAGATCCAGAAAGTGTCATTAAAACAAAAGATTCAGAAAGTGGTACTGATTATATAGTTTTTCGATATGCTGAGATTTTGTTAAATAAAGCTGAGGCTGCTTTTAAATTAGGGGATTCAGATACTGCATTGGATGCTATAAATGAAATTAGAAGACGAGCTGGAGTGTTTGAATTAACTAGTATTGATATGCAGAAAATTATGGATGAACGAAAGGTCGAATTGGCTTTTGAAGAGCATCGTTTTTATGATATTCGACGCTGGCGTATTGCTGAAGAGGTGATTGCTAAAGATTTGCATTCAGCTTTTGCATATTATGATTTTACGATTAATGATTATTGTTATACATTTTATGCAGCAGGAAATGAAGCAGGGAAGAGAAAATTCTTACCACAGCATTATTATCTGCCTATTATGCCTGATAGGATAAGTAATAATCCTAATTTAACTGAAAATCCCGGTTATAATTAAAAAGTATAAGGTATTAGTTTCTTTTCTTAAGGTTTTTAGTTCTTAAAATTAAAAGTTATGAAATATAGATTTTTGTTATTGTCTTGTTTTTTATATTCATTGATGGGGCTAGCCCAAAAAAGGCCTGTTGATTATGTGGATGTATTTACTGGTACATCCAATTCTCGAGCTATGTTAGGGCCTTATGCTGGGGTACCTTATGGTATGGTCCAATTGGGGCCTGATAATCAAGATGAAGGCTGGATGGGAGGCTATGAATATTCATTATCTAATGTATTAGGTTTTAGTCATATTCATGCGTGGTCTATGGGGGGATTAATGATAACTCCCCATAATCAAGATTTCACAATAGATAAAGGGCGTGTTTCTTCTCCATATAAAGGAGCCGGAGCTAGTATTCACTCCAGAATTTCTAAAGAGACGGAATGTGGAGCGCCTGGCTATTATTCTTGTTTTTTGTATGATGCAGGTTGTAAAGCTGAATTAACGGCCTCTGCTAGATGTGGGTTCCATAAATATACTTTCAATAAAGAGCATGATGAATCTCGTTTTTTAATATCCTTAAATTATCCGACGGAATATAAACTTAATTTGAAAGAAGGTTATATTAAAAAAGTGTCTGATTCGACAATTGAAGGATATGCTAGTATAGAGTGTGGGTATAGCGATTATAAATTAAATTTCTATATCGAATTTAGTAAGCCTTTTTTGTCTGTAGGCGGTTGGGAGAATTCAGATGTTAAACATGATATTGATGCAATACTTGGTAAAGGAGATGTAGGAGCTATTGTTACGTTTAATGTAAAAGAAAATGAAGCTATAATGATGAAGGTTGGTTTGTCGCTTGTTGATATTCAAGGTGCTAAAAGAAATCTTTCAGAAGAAATGGATTTATTCGGCTGGGATTTTAATAAGGCCAGAAAGAGCGCTGAAGACCAATGGAATAATCTTCTTTCAAGGATAAAGGTTGAAGGTAGTGAGAAGAATAAGAGAAAGTTTTATACTAATTTTTATAGAAGCTTCTCAAAGCAGCGTTGGAATGATGTGGATGGACGTTATGTAGATCCATTTGAACAGATTCAGAAGTTAACTGATGCAACAGATATTTACGGAGGGGATGCTTTATGGAATTCTTTCTGGAACTATAATACAATATTATCCTTAATAGCCCCTGATATCATGAATAACTGGGTTAAAACTCAACTGGAATTGTATGATAAAACGGGTTGGACTAGTAATGGACCTACAGGAGTTGAGCTGACAGGTATAATGGAGGTTACTCATGAAATCTCTATGATGGTGTCTGCATACCAAAAAGGGATTCGAAATTATGATACTAAGAAATTATACGACGCTGTATTACATAACTCTATGGAACAAGGACGCAGACTACCCGGTACAGGATTAGCTGGTATGGAGCGGCTTGATATATACAATCGTTTAGGATATGTTCCTTATGAAATAGATGCAGCTTCCCGTACTTTAGATTATGCTTATACTGATTTCTGTGCTGCTCAATTAGCTAAAATCATGGGAAAGAAAAAAGATTATAAGTTTCTTTTAGAGAGATCAAATAATTGGAAAAATCAGTTTCATCCATTATATAAATGGCAGGTTCCAAAGGATTCATTGGGAAACTGGTTGCCAGATTATAACCCATTTTCAGGAAAACATTGGATTGAAGGGAATGGATGGCAATATACATGGTATGTTCCTCATGATGTTGATGGGTTAATACATATGATGGGTAAAGATTTATTTAATACTAGACTTGAAGAAGGTTTTGAAAAGTCTATTAAACATAACTTTGCTGCCCATGTTTTTGACAGACATCAGGATAAAGCTTATGAGTATTATGTAAATCATGGAAATGAAGTAAATATGCAAGCTGCTTATTTATTTAATTATTCGGGAAAACCTTGGTTGACACAAATGTATACTCGAATGATTCTTGAGAAATATTATGGAGATACTCCATTTCATGGTTGGGAAGGAGACGAAGATGAGGGGCAGATGAGTGGTTGGTTTGTTATATCTTCTATGGGATTATTTGAGATGAATGGTGGAGTGATGGATAATCCAACTTTTGATTTAACCTCTCCTTTATTTGATAAAATAACAATCGAGTTGTCTCCTCAATATTATAGTGGTAGAGAATTTGTCATTGAAACTGTTAATAATTCATCTGATAATGTCTATATTCAAAAGGCTTATTTGAATGGGAAGGAATTGATTGTTCCTAAATTGACTTTTAAGGATGTAATAAAAGGTGGCAAATTAGTATTGTATATGGGTAATAAACCTAATTTTAATTGGGGAATTGATAAATGAAAATCATTATGCATAGAATCTTATTATTTTTTATCTGTGTTTCTAACTTCTTATTTGTAAGAGCTGATAACTTCTGGAGAATTAATAAAGACGGAGGAATCACTTGGGATATTCAAAATGGACAATCTCATAAAGATCATATAGAATTATCAGGAAAGAAAATTTCAGTTGTTTTTCGGTATGGTATTAATAATGAAGGAAACTTTGTGATTAATAAAAGTTTGGTCTGGCCTATGCTGCGTACGATTCCTAATGATACTCATGGAAGTTTAATTCGCAGTTATGATTGGAATCCTTTAGATGCGATAACAATAAATGGAAGGGCTTTGGAAGCTGAAAAAGTCAAATCAATTTCCTTAAAAGGTATTTTGGCTGTGGAATGTACATACAATAATGGGCAGATAAAATTACTCCGTGAATATTTCCCATCTGTTGATCAACCTTCTTTGATAGAAACTTATAATATTGTGAATGTCGGTAATAAGGATATAAGTATAGAAATTCCTAAGCTATATCAATGTTCTTATACCAATCCTTTACAAGGAGTTGATGGAAGTTATTGTATTGAAAACAAGGTGGATGGAGATGGGTATTTTGTCCTTTCTCCTCAAGACACCTTGTGCTTCTCGGCTTCGATTTCAGCTCGTAAAAAAATGGATGCATCAATAACTCTGAATGCAGTAGAAGAGAGTGTGAAGCGAAAAAAGCTAGTAGACTTTTTGATGAACAATTTAATCTTGGAAACGCCGGATGCAGTTATAGATAGAATGTTTGCTTTTTCTAAAATTCGTGCGTGTGAGAGTATTTATGAAACAAAGGGGGGGCCTATGCATGGTCCTGGTGGTGAAACATTTTATGCCGCAATATGGGCTAATGATCAGGCAGAGTATATAAATCCATATTTTCCGTTTGTTGGTTATGATTATGGAAATCAATCGGCACTAAATTCATATAAGCATTTTGCTCGATTTATGAATACTGAGTGGAAACCGATTCCAAGTTCGATAATAGCAGAAGGAATAGATATTTGGAATGGAGCAGGGGACAGAGGAGATGCCGCAATGATTGCTTATGGGGCGTCACGCTATGCTTTGGCTCGCGGGGATATACAAGAAGCAAAGTCCTTATGGCCTTTAATTACTTGGTGCTTAGAATATTGTCATCGTAAATTAAATGATGGAGGAGTGGTTGCTTCTGATTCAGATGAGTTGGAAGGAAGATTCCCATCTGGGAATGCAAATTTATGTACTTCTTCATTGTATTATGATGCATTAATTTCTGCGTCATATTTAGCTAAGGAACTTAAAGAAGATAACAGTGTTATTTCTTCTTATCGGCAACAGGCAAAAGAATTACGTAGGAATATAAATAATTATTTTGCTGCTGTTGTAGAGGGGTTTGATACATATGCTTATTATGAGGGTAATGATGTATTACGTTCGTGGATTTGTATACCGTTAACAGTAGGGATAAACGAACGTGCTAACGGGACTATTCAAGCTTTGTTTTCTGAAAGATTATGGACTGAGAATGGCTTGCTGACTCAGGCAGGTAGTGAAACATTTTGGGACCGTTCTACGTTGTATGCACTACGTGGGGTTTATTCGGTTGGTGAAACTGAACGTGCAACAGAATATCTGCATCGGTATTCTGAAACTCGTTTATTGGGTAATCATGTTCCATATGCAATTGAGGCATGGCCTGAAGGTAATCAGAGACATCTTTCTGCAGAGAGTGGTTTGTATGGTCGTATCATTACTGAGGGCTTGTTTGGTATTCGTCCGGTTGGATTTAAAGCATTTACCTTAACTCCTCATCTACCGCAAAAATGGAATCAGATGGCATTGCGTCATGTGCGTGCTTTTGGGGCAGACTTTGATTTAGTGGTTCAACGAAAGGGAGCAGGAAAGTTGCAAGTCATAATGACTACAAGCCAAGGTAAGAAGAAAGTCTATAGCTTGAAAGAAGGGAAATCAATCACAATCAATTTGAAGTAATGAGACATTTATTACTGCTTGGTACTATGGCTTTACTTTTGTTGGGGGGGGGAAATTCGTCTCAAAAAGCTGTGATGGAAAAACTTCCTCAAGAGCAGATTGCAGTATTTGTTTCTACAGACAAGCATTTGGAGAATACCTATGGCCCGAAAAATGGCATTGTCGTATGCTTACGATGGTACAGATTCGGTAGGGTATTGGTATGAGGCTGCTTTACCTCAGCGTGAAGCTTTTTGTATGCGTGATGTTTCCCATCAATCGGTGGGTGCCCAAATCCTAGGATTATCTGACGGATTCTTGTTTTGTCAATTTCTATGATAAATCTTTGAATGGGTATATTTTTCGCTGGAAACTCCAGCCTGAGGATATTATGTCACGGTCACGCTACATGAATCAGCCGGAGAATTTTGACTTGAACAATAACTTCCATACTTGCAGGGGATTGTCTTCTTATGTAGAGAATTTCAGGAGGTTGACTATGGGAGTGGTTCCTTCTGCCAGTGAGAATACAATCTCCACTTGCTCTCGCTTAACTTCAGATATTTTAGATGCTGAAATCAGAAATCTACCTGTACTTGATGGGTATGTCAGTGTAAAGCATACCGGATGTATTGTTACTGAGATAGAAAACAATACCTTCCAGAAACTTGTGTGGAGGGTTGCATTTATGGGTCAGTATCCACAGGCTAAAGTTGATGGAAAACGTTATCAGACAGATTCTTGTTAGGATGTGTACGGAAATGTATATTCAATGGTAGAAGTGAAACTGCCTTCAGGCAAGAAGATGTATGCACAGATAGCAGGTGAAAAGTAATGAGTCTTTTGGGTATGTTTTAGAGGATTTGATATTTTACAAAAAGCCGATTATTAGAGAATGGTGAGATTTCTCTCAATAATCGGTTTTTGTTTATACTCGTGTGTCTGATTTTAGTAAAGTAAATAATTTGTTTAAGGTTATAGGGTTATATACTTTTTTAATTTAGAA
>UMGH01061004.1_pt1 | contig 11513 bp, 12 predicted proteins | sample 1965231 | NCBI WGS metagenome assembly UMGH01 (sample SAMEA4836068, study PRJEB28245) | human gut metagenome | biome: gut microbiome; material: fecal sample | place: Denmark | collected 2008 | reverse complement strand
TATCACCGAAAAGTGTCAAGCAAAATCAGGAAAAGTCACTTTGTTCCATATATCATGAATTTGACTACCACAATGCAGATGAATAATAATCTTTTTACCTAATGCTTTAGCAACCTTCACAAAAGGAACTTTTCTTCTTGCCGTTGTTCTAAGACTAAAATGAATATGCACTATATCATAAAATGGAATCCTAACAAGAAAATCTAACCATGCAAAAGCTAAGTATGCTAACTTACGAATGTTATTCCCATCACGATGTGTTTGTACCCAATGACAATGGAAGCGTTTCCATTGTTCGCCTGTTTCATATGCTTTAAGTACAGCTGTTATACCGCCTCGTGTTTTACGAGACGTAGCAATAATTAAAACTCTTGTATTCATATATTTCTGAATTATCTGCCTATCTTAAATAATAATTCTAATCCTATAACACATTTTCTTTTGATAAGCCACATTATAACCTGTTGACTCTTCGTTAATTTCCCCCTTGGGAAAGAAGCAAGTGTTTCTTGTGTCTGTTTATCCGACATGTTACGCATTACTACACTCCATCTCTGTTTAATTGGGTTGTTAGACAAGAGTATATTACCTATATCATGTCTTACATAACGCAAAAACATACGATCAATACGTTCAATAACATCATTAGGAAATCCAAGAACCGCAGTACGACGAATAAGTTCTTCTCTTATGGATTTAAAAAAAGCGAAGCGATCCAACCGTACACGCTTTGATAACGAACTTGAATTATTAAAATAGTAATAAAACGTATCTGGCATCGTTGCAACTATTGACGCATTTCCAAGAATATCAAGATTCCAAATCAAATCTTCTGAAATAAACTGACGTTCCGAAACAAATCTTAAATTATGCTCCTCTATTAACGCTCTTCTATAAAGTACGATTTTAGCAGACATTGCAATATGGCTTTCTATTGGATCTTCAGCCCTTGAGCAAATCATATCCATTGCAAAGCCCATAATCTTTTCTTTTTCATTTAAGACCTCAAAATGGTCATAATGATTCATCGGACGAATATTGCCTTTTTCATCGATTGTCTGAATTCCTGTATAAACAGCATCAGCTCCTGTACTAATAGCAGTGACGTACATCTTTTCATAGGCATCAAGTTCCATCCAATCATCTGAATCACAGAATGCAATATAATCACCAGATGCCATTTCCAAGCCACTGTTACAAGCCATGCCTAATCCAGCATTTTTCTTATGTATAACTTTGACACGGACATCTCTTCTTGCCCACTCATCACACATTTCTGGTACTCGATCAGGACTTTCATCATCAACAAGAATTATTTCTATATCTCGCAGTGTCTGGTTTGTTAAACTCTCAACACAACGATCAAGATATTTTTCTACACCCCAACATGGGACTATAATTGAAACTTTTGGCATAATCTTTTTAATTCATTATTACTAATTGCTTCTTGCACCATGCCACTGACTTCTTTATTATTACAGCCATAATCAAAGAGGCTATAAACGTAAAAAGTAATAATACTGAATGAGGTAACGCCATCACATGAGATGAAACAGTTATCATCATACGATTCAGTTGCTGATGAACTAAATAGAACTCTAAACTTATTCCTCCCATAAATAAAAGTATTTTATTTACCCCCCATTACCTTAAATGTAAGTATCTGACATATTACCAACATACTACATAACAAAGCTATACTAAATAACAGTTTGTCGATAACTCCATTACCTGTATTCAAAAATTCTGTAAAAGCATATATAAATGGACAAATGCTTCCAACTATTAACACAACACAAGCCTTCCAACCACTAATAGATTTATTCATCAAATAATAAGATGCTGCGCCCAATATAAATATACCTAAACGATGCCACATACAACTATACCACCATTCCATATGAATATGAAATATTTGAGAGATAATTGTTGGAACAATAAAAAGTAAGGCCACGCATTTATTACGTTTCAATGCTATGAAAAGGAAAGGAAAAAACAAATACATTGCCACTAATGCAGGAACATACCAGTCATACCACAATCCTGCCTCACACGGAAGCCAATATCCCAACGTTGTATAGGCTGTAAAAGCTTCCCATAGCGAATGAGGATATGGCATGTAATTATCAGGGGCATGAAGGATTTTTATCAACAATACTACAATAAGGTATATGATAGATATCGAAATCCAATAGGTTGGGAATATTCTGAATGATCTACGCTTATAGAAATCCCATATATTAGGATTCTTATCCATTGAATATGATAGACCTAAAGCAGATAAAAAAATAAAGATATCCACACCACTGTCTCCGTTACATGTTATCTTATATATCCAATTAGGAGCCCAATCTGTCACTGTATGAAATAAGAACACATATAAAATGGCAAATCCCATCAATGCCGTGCGATATTTTGAAAGGATATAAAATTTTATAGTCATATTACTACCAAAGATGTATTCTTTCATATAAATCATGGAAGAAAAACATTTTATAAGTTACTGACTCACCGAAAACTCCCACACTTTTTATTATATTCCAAATCAAACCTGTCCATATAACAACAGTTAAAATCCAGAATAGTTTTTTTCTTCGCATAGAGTGAAAATAATACAACAAAAGCGATACTATAATAAGCTGGAATGGTTCAAAATATTGGAAAGGACGTATGAACATAAAATTTACGTTACAGACTAAGAAATATCCACATCCATATACAAATGAGAATAACCACCAAAGATCAAAATAAGGAATCTTAGTCTTATATTGAAATTTCAGATTTTTTCCATACCATATTGTCGCAAGTGACGTAAGGAAATATGATAACTGCATTAGTCCGAAACTACGAGCGTCATTATCCCCTTCAACAATAGTACGCTCAATCACATTGTCAACGTATGAATATGAATCATCCATGTTTTCAACTAAGAAATTAAAATAACTAAGAAAACCTGTAAACTGAGGTGTTTGTCCTGCAATAAAACAAATAATAAAAATTATGGTACAGATTAATCTCTTATCAGAAAATGAAATTTTATCTGGACGAATATATGCTAATAATATCATTGGATACATCATCACCACCGAATGATGTATATATGATGTTATAAATATGAGAACCAAATAATGAATTGGTTTCTTCTTTATAATAAACTGAGTGCCATATACAAAAATGCTTGCTGCCAACATTTGTCGCATTCCATTACAATAGTCTAAAAAGTAGCATCCACCAAACAGTGCTATTGGCATAAAAACTAATATGTATCGATAGCGACTTGGTAACTTTGTTAAGAAATAGAGTTGCAAAAAAGCGACAAGTCCCATACCTATTGTATAGTGTAGTTGTAGTTTTTTTATTAACAAAACAAGAGTTTGCCATACAAATTCTCCCTTTTCTTCATTAATTTTACCTTCGGCAAAGCTAATCATATAATCAACGCTATCAGATCCAACATTCCATCGTATGCCACAGATAAAAGCAAAGAAAATCCAAAAGAACCAAAGATTTTCATCCGATTGTTCAATTTTTCCAGTTATATTCGTATATGCATACGAACGTTTTGCATAAGAGTACATCATCCATGCAAAAAATATATATATCAAAATTTCAAAAATAAACATATCTTACAAACCAGCTGCACTAAGAAATTGTTCAAAACTACTATATTTTGCTTTATGTACTTTTACGTATTTATGAAAAGTCGGTCCTAATTGTCTGCGAATAGGTATTTCTGGATAGTTATCAACTTCGTTTCCACTTACAAAAAGAGGAAATTCTTCCCAAAAGTCTGCGGGAGTAGGTTTGCGATTAAATCGTTCCTGAATAGAACGAGCATAATCAAAAGCCTCAGCCTCACTTACCGACAATCTTTTTTGGTAATATTTTTCTATTGTAGTTATTACCTTACAAGGAATGCCTGCGGCAACAGAATTTGCAGGAATATCTCGAGTAACAATACTTCCAGCTCCAATAAAAGAATTGTCACCTATTGTTACGCCCTTTAATACCAAAACATGACGACCAAATGCTACATTGTCACCAATTTTAATTCGTCCACTACTATTAATAAAATTTCGCCCTTTATAAAGAAAAACATGTGTAACCCAATCATGTGATATTAATTCAACATAATCATTGAAGAAACAATTACACCCTATCGATATAAGTGATGGACGTGATATATCCACTTCTGTTGTCTTTGGACTCTGAAAATATGTTCCATTTCCTATCACTATACCCTTACTTCTTAAATACGCTACATAACTATTAGAAGATCGGAGCATATACAGATGCCTTAATTTTGATATTATTCTTCGTATCATAGTTTAAATACATTATTTTTTTTCATTCTTTTACGAGGATACAACGCAATCTATTTACCTCTTAATGAATTGACTATTTTTTTTATAAATTTACCTATAGGATTAGTACGAAAGAAGTATCCACGTTTCATTCTTAGTAAATCTGTCTTAGACATCCATGAGGCAGAATAATGATGAATAGTATAGGTATTAACGGTACATTCAATCTCATTGTGCTGAAAGCCTTCTTGCGGACAAAAATAATCCCATGGATATATTGTAATTCCTTTTACTTTAACAGGTTCATTTATACGATAAGGCAAACCATATTTACGAAGAACATTCGTCACAATTGGAACTATTGTTATTTGCTCCATATGTCCATCAGGGAATATATAATGAGTGTTTTCATAAAACGCCATTATCTCTTTAATAATAGGATTGTAAGGTTCTACAGCAAACCCTAATCCAACAGCCACTTGATCATCATCATTCGGTGTAGATTTATGCTTTTCAATTCCCATCCATGGACCTTTGACCATTAGGTCATCCATATTCCGAATAACCTCCACATCTGTATCAAAGTAAACGCCTCCATTTTCATAGAGAATTTTAAGACGTGCATAATCACTCACATATGCAAACTTTTTTACGCCATACGCTTCACTTACAAATGGAATACAATTAACATTAAAATTGTTTTCATTCCACTCTTTTATTTCATAATCAGGAAGATATTCCTTCCATGTTTCAATATATCGTTTATACTCTGATGGAATTGGATTACCACCAAACCAACAATAATGAATAATCTTTGGTATCATATTCTTAGTATTTTAAAAATTTATGAGCTAATTTATTCAAACCTATTGAAAGCAAAATAAAACCAATTCTCCATCTTTTACCCAAATTAGCTATATCATGCTTAAAAATAATCAATCCTTCTTTTATTTCCGATTGTGTCAGAACATCATATATATTTGCTTCTACAAATATATCAAATGTAACTTTCTTTAATATTGTAGATTTTAAATCCACAGGTAATACTTCCGCAAGAAGTTGTACAAATTTACATCTCGTTTCATATTGCGTCCTTTGATAACTTCTAGTGATTGAATCTGGATTATTATAATAGTGATAAAAAGCCTGATTTAAATATGCGACTTTAACCTCTTTATGAGAAAGAAACTGTACCCATGTAAATAAATCTTCGCAATAATTAATACCACGTGGAAATTCTATACCATATTGTTTGTAACAAACTCGCCTTGCAAGTTTGTTCCAACAACTCCCATGGAGCTGTTGGAACAATTCTATAAGAACTTGTTGGGGTTCTAATGATGAAGGACGTTGTCTGCATATTGTTTGCTTTGTTCCTATATTATTAAAATAATCACAAATCACAATATCAGCATCATCTTGCTTAGCTTTTTTATATAGCTCTTCCAACATATTAGGTTCAACCCAATCATCTGAGTCTACATGAATTACATACTCACCATGTGCAGCATCAAGACCTGTTTGACGAGCAACAGATACACCTTCATTTTGTTTGTGAATAATTCGAATACGACTATCTTGAATAGCATACTTATCACAAAGTTCACCAGATGAATCAGGAGAACCATCATCAACAAGAATAAGTTCCCAGTCAGTTAATGTTTGTGCAATGATACTTTCTATACATTTATGCAAATATTTCTCTGCTTTGTAAACAGGACATATAATTGAAATTTTCATTTTTTATGCAAGAGTGAATTTACTTTTGACGTTATCATATTGCGCACTTCCTTGTTTAGCGCAAAAAACCACATTATAATCAATGTACTTATTACAGAAAAACAGCATACTATTAAAAAACGTATTAGTCCTTCTTTAAAAGCACTATGAAGGAAAAAAGGAAAAATACAAGAGATACCAACTAATCCTATATTCTTCAAAAATATATTATTAAAATACTTAAAGGAAGGAAATCCTATGTACTTATGAAGTATATAAAGATTCATACAAAAACCTAACATACTTGGAATCATACCGACCCAATAAACAGCTGTTGGATTCCATCCAATTTTTAATGCTCCCCAAACCAATGGGAGATGAAGGAAATACATAGGAGTTGTCATTGATGTAATCTGCTTAACCCTTCCTATTGCAACAATGCCCTTTAGTACCATGAGATTAGAATATTGGATAAATGTCGCAATAACAGTTATCTTTATAAAGATACTTGTATAGTCTGGAACTTCACCTAACCATAACTTTAGAACAAAGTCTAATTCTAACATTGCAGGAACTGCAATAATTGCCAACATAAACAAGGTATACTGTGAAATGTTAAATATGAGACTTTCAAAATGTTTCATTTCACCTTTTGCATAGAACTTAGCCAATTGTGGTTCAGCTGCTGTTATAAAGCCTGAAACAAAAGTCGAAATTGTTGAACTCACAGTAGCTGCCAAACCTCGTGACGCATTGATAGCTGTTCCAAAAAAAAGATTAAGCAATATGGACAAACCATGATTATTAATAACAGCACTGATATTGCCAAGACTATCCCATCCTGAAAAAGTCAACATTTGCTTGAAAAGGATTTTGTCTATTTGGAAGGAAATACAGCATTCTGCAAAATTTTTATTACAATATAGTATGTAAAGCACAACGCTTAACAAATTGACAAAACACATCAAAAAAGCATAAACAATAAGTTTGTCAAACGGAAGAAATACAAGAAGAAACAATATCCCCAATTTTGCAATAACATCAAAAATACTCATATATGCATAAATATTAAACCGTTCATGAGAAGTTACAGCCGCAGTATAAGGTGTTTGTGTTATTGCTAAAAATACGGAAATAACGGAAAACTGGAAAACCCAATTAGCAGCAGTTTCACGTCCTTCTTGTATATTTAGTTGAGTATTAAGCAACCATAATCCTATCGTTTCCAATGTAAATACAACAACTATGCCTATCAATATGTGTAAAACAAAAGAAGTCGAGAATGTACTATTGATTTTTTCTTGATTACCTTCTCCTATACTTATGGACATAAAACGTCTTGTAGCACTTTGCAGAACATTATTTAATACAGTAAACATGGCTACAAAACCACCAACGACATTGTAGAGACCATAATCTTCTATTCCGAGTTTATCCAATACTATACGCGTTGTTATAAAGCTTAGAACCATCATAACCAACATGCGTATATAAAGGAATGACGTATTTTTTATTATTCTTTTATTACTTTGTTCCATTTTTTCATTATTTACTTTCCCCAAGCAAAAAAGCCAAATGTAATTTCCTAGAGATACGAGTAAGAATTATTGATATAATCAAAGAAAGAATTGACAATAAACTTATTTGAATATATACACCCAATGACGCAAAGAATTCATAATAAAATGATATATATAGAACTATAACATGCCATAAATAGATTCCCATCGCATTTTCTAATAATATATTATATAAGAAACCACTATGGGGTAAATACTGCGATAAATGAAATACAACTATAATTAGTGAAATTGCAACAATATAATCGGTTACAAATATAGTACTTTCTGGCAATATGTATTTAATCACCCAAGTAATAAATCCCACAACAAACATCACTAAAACATATGGGGTGGAAAATTTTATATGCAATGAACCAATACCAATATAATACCCTATAATAAAATAAGGCAAATATGATATTGTCATTTTCAACTGTAAATAATTAAAGTCAGTGGAATATCTATATATTAAAGCAAATACTAATGTCGATATAATAACTTTATATTTATCTTTACTATTTAAAAAATTATGTATCAAGTGGGCAATGATAAAAATTTCAAACAAACTTAATAAATACCACAAGTGGCGAACATTTACCCCCCCATTATATCTTTAATACAGTATTCTATATAGTTATCTGATAATTCTGTAAAAACCATACAAGGTGCTAATACTAATATACCAAATGTCCAATATGGATATAATATTCGTTTCGTTTTATTTGTTAGGAGTAATTTCCAAGTTGGATATTTCCCCTTTGCTTTACAAATACCATAAACACAACCACTTAGTAATATAAAGAGTGGCATATGAAAAGAATATATAATACTACATAACTTGTCAGTAAGCCATGTACCTTGATTAGGAAATGCGCCATCGGGTGTATACATTCGAAGAGCATGTCCTAATACAACCAAAAGAATTGTATAAACCTTTATGGTGTTTAAAGATTCAGATAACTTATGTATATTATTATTCATCATATATTCAATTTAAAAGGGGCTGCAGCTATTAGTTTTGTTAAATCAATTGTTCCAGCTCTATAATAAGACTTTGTGGCAAGCAAATCATTTATAGATGTATTATATGTAAGTTTAAAAGGTGCTTTACGGTCTGTACCTATTGAAAGAAAAAAATCATGGAATTTAAAGTGCCCTCCCATGAGAGAACCAGAAATATCCACCCATAAATTTGGAACACCATAAGCTTCACTCATGATAAGTCCATGAAGAGAAGAGGATACAATGTAGTCACAACTTACTATTTGGTCAAGTACATCAGTCCAATTATGGTACCCTTCAAGTTTTATAAATAGTATACTATTATCTAATTTAAGATGATCAAGAACAGGATTGTCAAAATCATCATAATGAGGAATAATACCTAATTTATATCTTTGGGTCACTTTTGGACTATATATCTTAGGTATTAAAAGAGCGGGGTCACCATAAACTTCTGGGCAATCAACTCCATTCTCAAGAAGATATTTCCTTGACAATGGTCCTCTGACAGCAAGAACCTTAGCTGGTTTGAACTTTAATTTTTTATTTGGATCAATGACACCAGCTCCCCAAACAATGGTTTCATTAATATGATTGAAGGTTATAGTACTACCAATACACATAAAACACGATTTATGCTTTCTGTTTGAAAGAATTGATTGATCATAAGGAATTACATTTTTATTAACCAATCGTTTAAGAAGATGATAATTAATATCGTCACCCCAATTTCGAGGCATAATTCTGCCCCAATCAAAATATATGCAAGCGTGTACGATGATGTTTTTAGTAAAAACCTCACGCAAAAGCATTAATATTTTTGTAAACAACTTGTTCAAACCTGATTTAACATAATATTCTGGATTCATACTTTATTTTTTTAAGTAAGGAAAAAATGGATCTTTTTTAAGATTTATCAAATTTAGGAACCATCGGATATTATATCTTATTCTTCCAACAATAGACAAATTATTGAAGTAAGTCATAGGCTTTGATGACCATTCGCTTATATTCAGAAACTTTCGATATTTATCACGATATGGATGCATACAATCTCTATACCATGGCTTAATAGGAGCTGCAAAATGAATGATACCAGGGAAATGTTGTGCTTGCTTTATTTCTTTAAGGTATTTATCAAAGATTATTGGTTGGCGGAGAAAGTAAAACGTCGTCATATTCCAACGTATAGAAAGGAATGAAAGTTTACCCCTAAAATAGATTGCAATTACATCCTGTTCATTAATAATGATATCCGCTACACTTTTGACAAAATCGAAAATGGGTCTTTGACATTCTAATCTTCGCCATGCATCTAAGTCACATACCATAACTCCAGAATTTATGTACTTATCTGTCTGCTTTAGCCCTAAACGCTCTTTTATTTTAATGCAATCAGGAATATCCTCAGCTGCTGCTATTATTGAATTTCCCAAATTCCAATTATAAAGTTGCTCTATATCATCATTTATAACCATATCACCATCCAAGAATAGACAACGGTCGCATTCTTGAGGAAGCATAAGGGGCATAAATAGTTTGTAGTACATCATAGTACTCCACTGCCCTGTTGGCAAATCCTTTAGATCGATATTTAGTTTTTCACCAAGTTCTATTTCTGGCAATTTTACAAATAACTTAGAATTATATTTCGTGCATAAATCTTGTAATCTCGCACATGTAGTATTTTTTATACCATCTGTTAAAAGATATATGTCGAACTGTTTACCTTTGTTAGTTTCAAACAAAGAACACAACATGACTGCAGCATGCTGTATATACGCTTCATTAGCGACTATTACTATATTATATACCATAAATATTTTATATACATATTTCCGAAAGTTTTATATTCTCTTTATTTTTTTTCCAAATAAAATCCATGCTAACCATGGATTAATTCTTAATACTGAGGAAAATAACAAGCTTATTGCCACTATTATAAGCGATATCGATAATGACATAAGAAATTCTATAAATGGACTATTTATAACCGCCATATTTGGTAATACTGCTTCCAAATTACTAAAGATTAAGAAATAATGAATAAAGTATATATCCAAAGTCCTTCGTCCTACAAATATAAATTGTCTTTCTATAAATCCTATATTATTAGAATCATTCATTTCAAATTTCATTCTATAGTACCTAAAGAAAGCAAATACTAACAGAACACCAGATAATGAAGAAACAAAACTATATACTGTACTACTAATATTAGCAAGTGATGGCACTAAATTACAAACAATAAATACGGCTATAAGTAAAGCAGTAAAGTATTTTGTTTCAAGCAATATTTCAAACCTAATAATATGCTTTTTTGCAAGAGTTCCTAATACTAGGAAAATGTAGTAGTGCAAATTGGGCACACAAAATAGACCACCTATGCCATCCATCATATGAAGTTTTTCCATTAATGTCCAAATTGTACATAAATAAATGGTAAATCCTATTATTAGCAAAAAAACATCTTCTACTAAGTTTTTGAACTTCATGTAAAATCCAAGCTGACGAGAAACAGCATAAATGACATAATATTCAAACAAACTGAATGTAAACCAATAACCACCTTTCATATTAGAAAACAATATCTCAATAAAAGTATTACCTTTAACTTGCGATAATGCTAACATAAATATTAAAGGAGCAACAAGCAGAAACGACACCTTTCCTACAAGGAATTTCCATGTATTTATCACGGTCCAAATTCTATCAGTTTTGTACAATACAAATCCACTAATAAAAAAGAACAATGGCATAAAGAAAGACTCTACTATTATGCGATATGAAAATGTATTTGAACCATTAAAGCCCAATCCAAATCCGGATACATGCGACATTACAACCAGTAAAATAGTAAAGCCACGTATTGCATCAATATACCCTATTCGCTTTGTCGATTTTAATTGAGGGGTTTTACCCCCCC
>UMGH01036605.1_pt1 | contig 11532 bp, 10 predicted proteins | sample 1965231 | NCBI WGS metagenome assembly UMGH01 (sample SAMEA4836068, study PRJEB28245) | human gut metagenome | biome: gut microbiome; material: fecal sample | place: Denmark | collected 2008 | reverse complement strand
TATGTGACGCCGTCTTCTTCGATTTTATGGGTAATCATCAGGCCGCGCGGCTGATTTTCGTTATTGTACCAGACGAATGCGTAGCGCTTATCGTTCCAGAGGTTCGCTTTTTCGAGACCTTTATCATACGTTTCGCGGACGGCGGAGAGATTGTGGTCTGCATAGAACGCGTTATAGACGGTGAGAAGCGGGGTAAAATCGCCGCCGGGGAAGATCTGCTCGACGTGCCCGCCGACATCCTGCGGCTTCATCGCTGTGAACGGCACCGACCAGCGGTATTCCGGCGCACCGGCTTCAAAGCCGAACTTGCGGTAATACTGCATGCTGAACGGATACAAAAAAGCGAACGTGAAATCGTTTGCGTACATGTCTTTGAGAGAGGCCGTCATGCAGGCGCGGATAACGCCGCCGCGGCGGTACTGCGGCAATGTAGAAACACCGCCTACACCGCCGAGCTTATACGTGCCGCCGTCGAAGCGACAGAGGTACTCGCGGCTGTTCACAACACCGCAGATGGTCTCATCGTCGTCTAAAAATGTGCCGAAGCAGCGGTTGCGGGCATCTTCCCTCTTTTCTTCTTCGGTGCGCTCACGAGCGGCGCTTTCTTTGGCTTTTTCGAGGTCGTAATCTCCCTCAAAGGCGACAGCCATGGTGAGATTTGATTTCCAGTTTTCTTCCGGACGCAGTAATCTTGTTTTCATACAACTTTCCTCCGTTTTGCAAAAAACCGGCAAGTGAAAAGGAACTTGCCGGCTTTTGTCTTTATATTGTGATATATATTAAATATATTATAGTATACGGGCTTATTCCGAAAGGGCATGGATGATTTCATCCATGTGCATGCCGCGGGAACCTTTGCACAGCACGGCATCACCGGGATGCAGACGGTCTTTCAGATACGCGATGGCTTCCGCATTCGAGGCGAACCACGCGCTGTTCTCACGATTTTTAAAGCCCTCGACGATGTGCTTTGCAAGCGGGCCGACGCCGATAAGGACATCGGTGCCGTTTTCCGCCGCAAACGCGCCGGTTTCATAGTGGCCGCGCTCTGCGTAATCGCCGAGCTCCAGCATATCGGCAAGTACGGCGTACTTTTTGCCGGTCGCTTTCAGGCCGCCGAGAATTTTCAAAGCGGCTCGCATGGAATCAGGGCTGGCGTTATAGGTATCGTCGATCAGCGTGACGCCATGCGCTTCTTTAATCTGCTGGCGCATGGCGGGCGGTGCATAGGTGCGGATGGCCGCGACGGCTTTTTCCTCCGGAACGCCGACTTCCACAGCGACCGCGACGGCGGCAAGGGCGTTGCGCACGTTGTGCTCTCCGGCAACGGGGACGTACATTTCTATGCGTTTACCGTCGTGCACACAGATAAACCTTGTTCCCTCCGTATCGGCCTCAAGCTCTACGGCGCGCCAGTCGCAATTTTCACCGAGACCGAAGCACACGATCTGCTTTTCCGGGGTGCTTTTTAATGTGGAAAGCAGGTCGTCATCGCCGTTTACGAACACCTTGCTGCCGTTTGGCAAGTAATCCGTGATGCCGAACTTCTCTTTCATGATGTTCTCGCGTGTTTTCATGAACTCGATGTGCGACACGCCGATATTCGTCATGACGGCGATGTTCGGCTTTGCGACTTTTGCGATGCGCGCCATCTCACCGGGCATACTGACGCCCATTTCGACAACGGCGGCTTCGTCCTCCGGCGTGATGCGCAGAACGGTCATGGGCAGGCCGATCTGGCTGTTCGCGTTGCCGGCGGTTTTCATCGTTTTTAGACCGGCGGAAACAGCTAAAGCGACCATTTCCTTTGTAGTGGTCTTGCCTACGCTGCCCGTGATGCCGATGACCGGGATATTGAAGCGCTCGCGATAGCTTTCCGCGACCTTTTGCAGTGCCGCGCGGGTGTTTTCAACGTAGACAACATCGCCTGCGGGGGCATCGAGCGGCTCTTCAGAAAAAGTCGCTGCCGCGCCCGATGCGAAGACCTGCGGGATAAAGCGGTGTGCATCGGTGTTTTCGCCGCGGATGGGCACGAACATTTTGCCGGGCGTCGTCTCGCGGCTGTCGGTATAAAACGACGTGACGGTATTTTCGCCGCTGCCGACGAGCCTGCCGCCGCACATTTCGGCGATCTCAGATACCTTTAAATTCATAAATGCAGTAGTTTCCTTTCGTTTAGCGCACCGAAGCGAGGGAGCCCATCGGATCCCACGGCTGGAGCGTGATCGGCTCTTGCTCAAGCGCTTTGCGCTGTTCTTCTGTGAGGTACTTTTTATCGACGACGACCTGATACATATACTCGTCGAACCAAGCGTCGCTCATGATGTAGTAGCCGTCTACACCGGCGTCCTTGCCCCAGCTATTTTCGACTCTCCAGCGGTTCGGCTTACCGTTATCATCGATATTGACGCCCTGGAAGACCATGGCGTGTGTCATGAGGCTCTGGCCGTAATCGAGGCGCTGAGCTTTATCCATGGTGAACTCGGTGTTGAAGAGCGTTTCGAGGTCAAGAGCGTTCAGATCCATAACGCCGCCGTCGCGAACACTGCGCTTGCCGACATCGCAGCCGAACCAAACCGGCAGGCCGTCCTTCATCTGGGCGATGGCTGCCGCTTTCAGGTCTTCAATAGGCAGGTTGAGGTACTTGACGGGGCGACCCTCTGCGACGTTACCAAGGAACGCGACGGTGTAGGTCTTGCCGTAGGGCTTATCGGACGTCGGCGCATTGATGAGGCTGATGTACTGGGAAAGATCCATGTCGACGTACTTTTTGAAGAACGACTGCGGAGTGATGCCGAGGTCGCGCACGAAGCCGTTCGGGGTCTTGACCTCGAAATCGAACTTCACAGGCGGCTTGCCGAGGCTGATGCACAGCATGTTATAGATGGTCTGTATCATGTCGTCCTTCTTTGCACGGAGTTCTTCCATGGAAGCGCCGTTCTGATACGCGGTGCGCAGCGTGCAGGCAAACTCACGCAGCTTTTCGGTGAGGTAGCCGATGATCTCACGCGTGGAGGAAGATGCGGCGGTTTCCGGCATGACTTCCTTCGGCACGACGCCGTACTTCTCTACGAGGTTTGCGAACATATCCCACTGACCGCCGTCGCCGAGCGGACCGGAAAGCAAATATGTAACAAGGCGGCCTGCGGTGGGCTCGTTGAGCGTCTCTAAGATGCTCTCGAGGAAATAGTTGCTCTTTTCAAGCTTATCGAAGAACAGCGCGTAGTTCTGGGAGAGCTCAAACGTTTTGACGCCGAGCTTTTTGATGATGCGGAAGCGCATGGTGTTGAGCGCCGCGAACATCCAGCAGCGGCCGCTCTGCTTCTGATTCGTGATGTCGCCCTGCTCCAAAGAAATGTTGAACGTATGGCGCATTTCGCGGACGTTCTCAAAGCGCATGGCGGCGTTGTTGACGCCATTCTTCGTGACAGCATCCATGGCGATGCGGTTTGCGCGGTCACCGTCGAACACGGTCTCATAAGAAGCGAGCTGTTCCAGTGTGATTTCCTTATTCATTTCTGCACAAGTCCTTTCCCGAAAGTAATTTATGAGCTTTATTTCATGGAATCAAGGATTTCCCGAATGACGACACGCTCGTCAAACGGGTATTTCTTACCCTCGATCTCCTGATAATCTTCGTGACCCTTGCCTGCGAGGACAATAATGTCGCCGGGTTGTGCGTTTTCAATGCACCAGCGGATGGCTTCGCGGCGGTCGGGAATTTCAATGTATTTGCCGTCGGTCTTTGCAAGGCCGACCTTAATGTCCGCTAAAATATCGAGTACATTTTCGTAACGGGAGTTATCTGCCGTGATGACGGAGAGATCGGCTAAATTGCCGCTGACCTCGCCCATCTCGAAACGGCGCACCTTGGGGCGATTGCCGCCTGCGCCGAACATGCAGATGAGGCGCTTCGGGTTATAGGCGCGCAGCGTTGTCAAAATGCTCTGCATGCTGACGGCGTTGTGCGCATAATCGATGAGCAGAGTGAAATCGCCGGGCATCGGCACGGGCTCCACGCGACCCTTGACTTTGACGGTTTTAAGCCCCTGCTGCATGGCAATGACGGGGATATTCAAAACGCTGCACGCCGTGATGGCGCACAGGGCGTTATAGACGTTGAACTTGCCGGGAATGGCGACATCCGCGGTAAAATTCAGCTTGCCTGTGACGGAGAAGCGCACGCCGAGAAAACCCGGTGTGGTAACGAGTTCTTCCCCATGCGCAACAAAATCGGCGGTTTTATCATAGCCGTAGGTAACAATATTGCACGTATGATTTTTGATGATGCCGGTATAATTCGGGTCATCGATATTGATGATGCCGGTGCGGCACATGCGGAACAGCATGCTTTTGCACGCCATGTACTCTGCCATATCTTTATGCTCTGCGCCGCCGATGTGATCCTCGGAGAAATTCGTGAAGAGGCCGAGCTCAAACGTGAAGCCTGCAACGCGGTGATCTTTAAGACCGATGGACGAGACCTCCATAACGCAGTATTCGCAGCCGGCGTCGACCATTTGGCGCATGAACTTCTGCACCTCGTAGTTTTCGGGTGTGGTGTTATCGGTTTGAACGAGGGTATCGCCGTACAGTACGCCGATGGTGCCGATGACGCCAGTTTTATGGCCTGCAGCCTCCAGAATGGAGCGCATCATGAACGCGGTGGTCGTTTTGCCCTTGGTACCCGTGATGCCGATGACGTGCATCTGCTCTGCAGGGTGGCCGAAGAACTCGGCGCTCAAATATGCGAGGGCAAGGCGGGTGTTATCCGTTAAAATGACCGGCACGGGCGCTTCCACGGGCTCCTCTGCGATGATGACGGCGGCACCTTTTTCCGCTGCCATTTTCGCGTACTTATGGCCATCTGCATTCGCACCGCGCAGGCAAACGAACGCGCAGCCCGGCACAGCCTTGCGGGAATCATACACAAGGTCGGTGATGTCAACATCCGGCACCTGCTCCGCGCGATACTTGATGGCGGTTAAAAGTTGTTTCAGTTCCATTTTTATCCCATCCTTTTTTGTGAATTCGGATGATGTATACCGACATGGTATACTATGTGCTTATTATAGTCCGTCTGCGTGGTTCTGTCAAAGAAAAAAGAGAGCTGCGCGTAAAAATGTGCAGCTCTCTCATTTAATTTTCGGTATTTGCGGGTTCGTCGTTCAAAAGACGCTCGTACAGCTTGACGCTGTCATTGCGGTAATCGATCTTTTCCTGCTTTTTGAACGCGGCGCCGTCTTCTGTGCGGACGGCGACCTTGAGCTCACCGAGGACGGAAAGCACGCTTTCTTTCGTTGCGCCCTCCTCGTTATAGTGGTTGAGCTCTAAGTTGTTCAGCGCCGGAATATCCTTCCAGAGGTAATAGTCGTTATCGGTGCCGTCTACGGGGCCAAAGAAGCCTTCTAAATCGTCCTGATCGAGGTATTTATAGCTTGCGTCGTCGTAAGCGAAAATCATGCTGTCACCGGCGGAGGCATCGGTCGCGAACTTGACGAACGAGGCCTGCAGCTCTGATGTTTCAAACTCCGAGGTGCCGCTTGTATTAAAGCGGCAGAAATTCATGGCGACGTATGTTTCGCCGTCACCGTTGCGGTCGTCTGCATATTTCTCGAAAAGCTCCTGAATATCGGTTTGCAAGTCGCTCGGCACGGTATACTGCGTCATGACGGTGATGGTATAATCGGGTTCCGTTTTGGATGTGACCGAATATATGAAATAGCCGACGACGGCTATGGCGAGCGCGACGAGCAGGACGTGCACCTTGTGATAATCCCACCAGTTTTTGCGTTTATCCGCCGCGGTCTGCGGCTTGATTTCGTTTTTATGAATGGTGTCTTCCGTATCGTCCAGCAGATACCGCTCTCGTGCCATGTGATTTCCTCATCTCTTCTTTAGTATTCTTTGGCTGTGTGGTTTTTGAAAAGGCGGCTTTGTGCCGCCTTTCAGGGAACCCATGCAACTGGGTTCCCTACGGCTCAACAGTCCACCGGACTGTTGAGCCTACCTTCCTGGTTTTTGGGGAGGCAAAAAGGTTTCGTCGTTTGCGAACGACGACCAAAGGCGCTGCCTTTGGAATCCGCCGCCTTTGAAAAAGGCGGGCGAAACTTTATCCGTTTGCTTTACGTTAGCTTTATGTTAATTTTACGCCGTTATTCTTTCTAAAAAGCCAATTTGCTGTGAACAAATTGTAAAATGCAAAAGCACTGCCCGCAAACACAGGCAGTGCTTTTATTGTAACACAGATTAAATTTGTGTCAAGCTTTATCGAGCTCAGCCTACGACCTCGTAGCCCTTATCTTCGATGGCTTTCTTGAGCTCGGCATCGGAAATTTCAGCATTGAGCTGAATGACCGCCGTGCCCTTTTCATGGCTGACTTCTGCAGATGTGACCTGCGGGAACGCCTCCAGACACTTTTTAACAGTGGCTTCGCAATGCGGGCACATCATGCCGTTAATCTTAATTGTTTTTTCCATGGTTTTTGTCTCCTTTACTTCGATGGTTTTCATTTCGGCGGGTTTTGCCGATTTTATTTTTTTATCGTGCTTCGTACTGCGGATGTTCAATAAATTCAGACGAAGCGCGTTTGTGACGACGCAAAAGCTTGAAAGGCTCATGGCTGCCGCGCCGAACATGGGGTTCAGCTGCCAGCCGAGCAGGTTAATGAACACGCCTGCCGCGAGCGGGATGCCGATGATGTTATAAATGAACGCCCAGAACAGGTTTTCGTGGATATTGCGCAGTGTGGCGCGGCTTAAACGGATGCCCGCAGGAACATCGGACAGGCGGCTCTTCATGAGCACGACATCTGCGGCGTCGATGGCGATATCCGTACCGGCGCCGATGGCGACACCGATGTCGGCTCTGGTAAGCGCGGGCGCGTCGTTGATGCCGTCGCCGACCATCATGACTTCGCCCTGCTCTCTGAGCTTGCGGATGACGTTTTCCTTGCCGTCCGGCAGGACGCCTGCGATGACTTCATTAACGCCTGCCTGTCGGCCGATGGCCTCTGCGGTGCGGGCGTTATCACCGGTGAGCATGACGACGTGAATGCCCATGTTCTGCAACTCGCGGATGGCCTGCGGGCTGTCTTCCTTGATGACATCCGCCACGGCGATAACGCCGATAAGCTTACCGCCCCTGCTGAAATACAGCGGGGTTTTGCCGGACTGCGCGAGGGCTTCGGCCTTTTCTTTAAAATCTGCGGGGACATCTGCCTGCGTGGAGATGAACTTCAGGTTGCCGCCTGCGAGAACTTCGCCGTTCAGGGCAGCAGTGAGGCCATTGCCGGGCTTTGTCATGAAGTCTGTGACTTCTTTTGCCTGCACGCCGATCTCCTCAGCGCGTGCCATGATGGCTTTGGCGAGCGGGTGCTCGCTCTTTTTCTCGAGCGCACTTGCGGCTTCGAGAAGATTTTTTTCGGTGATGCCCGGGGCGGGTAAAATATCCGTGACGCTGGGCTCGCCGCTTGTGATGGTGCCGGTTTTATCGAGCGCGACGATCTGCACCTTGCCGGTTTTTTCGAGTGAAACGGCAGTTTTGAACAGGATGCCGTTTTTCGCGCCCATGCCGCTGCCGACCATAATGGCGACCGGCGTCGCGAGGCCAAGTGCGCACGGGCAGCTGATGACGAGCACGGAGATGCCGCGCGCGAGCGCGTAGCCGAACGTCTGCCCAACGAGCATCCAGACGATGAACGTAACAACGGCGATGCAGATGACGGTCGGGACGAACACGCCGGAAACCTTATCGGCGATCTTCGCAATCGGCGCTTTCGTGGCAGCGGCATCGCTGACCATGCGGATAATCTGGGAAAGCGTGGTATCTTCTCCGACGCGCGTTGCTTCGCAGCGCAGGAAGCCGGACTGGTTCACGGTCGCGGCGGAAACAGCATCGCCCACGGCCTTATCGACCGGAATGCTCTCGCCGGTGAGGGCGGATTCATTGACGGCGCTGGCGCCTTCCAAGACGATGCCGTCTACGGGGATATTCTCACCGGGGCGCACGACAAACACATCGCCGCGGCGAACCTCGGAAACGGGCACGGTGACCTCTTGACCGCTCCGCACGAGCACGGCGGTTTTCGGCGCGAGGTTCATGAGACTCTTTAAGGCATCGGTCGTGCGGCCTTTGGAGCGCGCTTCCAGCATTTTACCGACCGTGATGAGCGTTAAAATCATGGCGGCAGACTCGAAGTAGAACTCGTGCATGTAGCCCATGACGGCGGCCATATCACCGCGCATCTGGGCATCTGTCATGGCGAACAGCGCGTAGGTGCTGTACAGGAACGACGCGCCCGAGCCGAGCGCCACAAGGGTATCCATATTCGGTGCGCGGTGGATGAGCCCCTTAAAGCCGCTGATGAAGAACTTCTGGTTGATGACCATGATGATGACGGTGAGGAGCAACTGGATGAGGCCCATCGCGACGTGGTTGTCTTTGAGAAAATTCGGCAGCGGCCAGCCCCACATCATATGCCCCATGGAGATGTACATGAGGACAGCCAAAAAGCCGACGGACGCAATGAGGCGCTTTTTGAGCTTTGGAGTTTCGCGGTCTTTTAGGGCATCTTCTGCAGCAACGTTGGGGCTTGTGCTATTCTGCGCCGCACCTTTTTTGGACGCGCCGTAGCCGGCATCTTCCACGGCCTTGATAATGCTTTCCGGCGAAGCCGTGCCCTCAATGCCCATGGAGTTCGTGAGCAGGCTGACCGAGCAGGACGTAACGCCCGGCACCTTGCTGACCGCTTTTTCCACACGGGTGCTGCACGCCGCGCAGCTCATACCCGTGACATTATACTGTTCCATTTTCTTCCCTTCCTTTCATAAAAATGCGCTGAAAATTATCGCATCAGCTTTTGCAGCGTGGTGACAAGCTCATCGATGACTTCATCGTTTCCTGCGCGGATGTCATCCGCTACACAAGTCTTGATGTGGTTTGCAAGCAGCTCTTTCGTAAATGCGTTGAGCGCCGCGTTGGCTGCCGCGACCTGTACGAGGATGTCTGGGCAGTAGGCGCTTTTCTCCACCATGCCGCGAATGCCGCGGATCTGCCCTTCGATACGGTTTAATCTGTGGATGAGTTTTTTGTACTCCTCATCGGAGCGGTGCTTTGTTTTATGACAGCCGCAGCACTTCTCTTCGGTTTTTTCTTCGGTGCAGTCTGTGCACGCTTCCGTATCGGTTGCATTGCTTTTGCAGCAAGCGTGCAGCTCTTTTTCTTCTGTATGTTCCAACGAAATTCTCCTTTCCGATTTCGCTTTATATACCCTCTTGGGGTATCTTGATTATATACCCACATAGGGTATATTGTCAACTCCTATTTTAGCTTTTTTTCAAAAATATTCTGCCCGGATTTTTGACCTGCGTTTAAAGTAAAAAGCACCGCTTGGCTTTTGGCTCAAAACGGTGCTTTGGGTGTTAATCTTAGCTTGACTTACACTTCGTATTCCATTTTCTCCGGCGTCCAGTCCTTGAGGACCTCGAGCATATCGACGGCAGTCTCTTTGGCGCCCTTGAGGTCGTGCTCTTTGTAGTTGCCGCACTCTTCGCGGCGGCTGCCGGGGATCTCTCCCTCAAAATCGCGGATGAACGCGAAGGATTCCTGCACGAGATGCAGGGCATCTAGGCGGCTCACGTTGTCGCGCAGGAGGAAATAGAAGCCCGTGCGGCAGCCCATGGGGCCAACGTAGATGACGGAATCGGACAACGCGGAGTTGCGCGCATACGTGGCGAAAAGATGCTCGAACGTGTGGAGCGCGCCGTTTGAGAGGTAATCTCCGGCGTTCGGCACCTTCATGCGCAAGTCGTAGGTTACAACGTCGCCGTCTATGCGGGAAACGTACATGCCTTTTTTGAGCTTATCATGATTGACGGAAAAGCTGGCGATTTTTTTCATACTCTATCATCACTCTCTTTATAAATTCACGGATTTCTTAGAGTATACCACGCTTTTCTTTGAATTTCAATTCCGTCTTATTTTTCGACGGTGACGGTTTTCGGCTCGTAGCCGGCGTGCCAGACGGTCTGCTTCAAAACGACTTCTTCGACGGGCTTCTTTGTGTAGATGCGCACGAATTTGCCGGCGAGGTCGACCTTTGCCATGCAGTCCGGCTGCTCGTTGAACGCGTTTTCAATGCGCATGGCGCAGTTTTTGCAGTGCATGCCCTCGATGTCCATGCGGTAAACGTGGTCGTAGTCGTTCACGTTCGTATCCTGCGGCTTGACGTGCTTCACTTCATCGCCGCCACCGCCGCAGCAGCCGTTCTTCAATTTTTTGCGATAGCTGATGACCGCAAAAATACAAATAGCCGCAATCACCACACAGATGATGATCGTAGCAGGGCTGATGTCCGTGCCGGTCGCATTCAAAATATATGTACGCATTTAAACCGCTTCCTTTTGTGAAAATAGTTCTTGTGAGAGAAGACTCTCATATACCCTTTGGGGGTATCTTGATTATATACCTCGACAATATAAAATGTCAAGAGAAAAAGTTAGCGATTTCTAACTTATTTTGAATTCCTGCGTTGCTGCGCGTGTGAAAAAATAAAAAATGCCGCCCGGCACTGTTTGAAACACAGCAGTCGAGCGGCGTTTTCGTTTACTTTTTACGGTTTCGCGTTCCAGAGGGTAACTTTCCCGGTTTCGCGGGTCTTGTTCATATCGATGATGCGCTGGTTCGACGAGCCGCGAAAGCGCAGGGAAATGTCTTTGAGTTCATCGACGAATGCGCCGTCAACGAGCACGTCGAGCAGAGACAGGAATTCGTCCGTGACCTCGCAGCGGTTGCGGCCACCGTCTTTCAGCATATCGGTCTCCAAGGTGGAACCGGAATAGCACCAGATGTCCTTTTCGGGGTATAGCTTGCGAACGCGGTGCAGAAACGGCACCAAAGCGCGTTGATTCTGCGGCTCCATGGGCTCGCCGCCGAGCAAAGTTAAACCGTTGATGAAACCGGGTGCAAGGGCTGCGAGCACCTCGTCTTCCGTTTCTTTTGTAAACGGCTTGCCGTAGTTGAAATCCCACGTTTCGGCGTTGAAGCAGTTTTTGCAGTGGCGCGTGCAGCCGGAGACGAACAGCGTGACGCGCACGCCGATGCCGTTTGCGATGTCGGTTTTTTTGATCTCACCGTAATTCATGATGGTTTCCTCTATTCATGAAATACCGCACAAAGCGCCTGCCCTGTGCGGTACTGTTTATTCTTGATTTTGACTTAATTACAAGTGCAGCACGCGCTCTTTGATTTCGGCGGTACGGCCCTGGTTCCAGAACTGGGTGCCGATGTAACCGCAGGTGCGGCGGGCGACGTTCATGGTATCCTGGTCGCGGTTGCCGCAGTTCGGGCACTCCCAGACGAGCTTGCCGTCATCCTCGACGATCTGAATCTCACCGTCGTAGCCGCACTTCTGGCAATAATCGCTCTTGGTGTTAAGCTCGGCGTACATGATGTTATCGTAGATATAACGGATGATCTGCAGGACGGCTTCGAGGTTATTCTGCATGTTCGGGACCTCGACATAGCTGATC
>UMGH01051311.1_pt1 | contig 11542 bp, 10 predicted proteins | sample 1965231 | NCBI WGS metagenome assembly UMGH01 (sample SAMEA4836068, study PRJEB28245) | human gut metagenome | biome: gut microbiome; material: fecal sample | place: Denmark | collected 2008 | reverse complement strand
GTTTAAATCTAATCTTCGTCAGAAAAGTTTAGACGACTTCATTATATCATTTTTCTTTATTATAAAAAAATTGATAGTAATTCATGCCAGCAGCCTCATCAAACCCTTGTACTATGTTATCATGACCTCCCAAAATATTTATTTCAAAATTGGAGTCAAGATATAAAGTCGTTTTAGGCAAGGAACTTTTCCTTCTCACCAATGGTTTTTCTATTTGGATATCATCCTCTTGCATCCTACAAGGATTGTCTTTCGATGACAAGAATTTTTCAAACTGCTTATCCATATTGTCTTCACTGAATATTTCTTGTGAAAACTCATGTACTGATAATGTTTCAGTCTGTTCCAACACCTTTCTTACTTTAGATATAAGATTTGCCTTTTCTACCTTTGAATCCTCAGCATAATTATCAGCAATAAAAGTCTTACATGAGTTCAAAAGATTTTTAGTTTGTGAGTAAGACGTAACATCTGTCATGATATGCAAGAAATCATCTTTCCAATACTTTGACTGAAGCCCCTTAGACTTCTTATCCACAGAAAAAACTACATAGCCATCATTTTCATTACTATTAAATATCAAGCACCCCTTCTCAACCTTTGCAAAACTTATAACCTCAGACTTCCGTATCTCATATCCATGTTCTGTATGAAGATATTGATAAGCAGGTTGTTTGTTTTCTGTCTTTAACATTGCTATAGCATCAGTCTTCTTACCATCAACCTCACAATCTGACAAATAAATAACATTCAACTCTCCAGATTTTGTCATCGGATGGGAAGTCTTCTCGTAAAGAATCTTTGCAATAAACTCAGATTGCTCTTGAAATCTTGACACATCACCAAATATTGTTTTTACAAATGTATATATAGGATTCAATGCCAATGTACTCTCAAAATAGAAATGACATGGTTCTTTTGCATCGAAAGACTTATCCAACATTGATGTTATATCCAAAGATACATCTGTGAAGTCAAGCTCTTTCTCCGAGAAAGAGACCCCTTCTTCTCTACTTTTATTGCCTACATAATGCACTATCATGTGGCATATATTTCCTATTTTAATTTTCATTATCTTCTTTTTTTTCTAAAACATATTTTGGTATCAAAGCATTACCACTTGTAAAAGTTTCTCTAGTCACAAAATAATCCAATTTGTTTTCACCTGTCCAATAAGTTTCAGGTGCATGCTCAACAAGGATTATTTGAAACTGTTCTTTTTTCTCTTCTATCACATACTTCATAAAGCGATTTATACCAGCAAAAGCATCAAGCAACTTTTCCTTGTCTGTAGTCTTTACATTTTCAGAACCAGCATAATAAGGTATGCTCGGTTGGTCGATAAACAAAAACTGACCAATATGTCGTATATTCAAATTCTCAAGGAAATAACGATGAATGCCCAAGAAGAAGCAAAGATGTAGGAACATGTAATTCGACTGGCTACCAATTGTATCATAATTAAATATAGACTTGCCATTATTTAACATAAGACGTTCCTTTGGTATTTTCATATTTTGTATAACAGTTCTCATAATGCTCCATATACTGAAAGCCATCAAATATATGTTGAATACAATTGTTTAATTCCGACACAATATTCAATTGTTTCTGCTCTATTTCATGCTTTGCTTGCTCCAATGCAGAAATTCTCTGAGCATCCTCCTCTACAAAGATTTCTATATTCTGTGATTCTTGTTTCTGTTTTTTCTGCAAAAGTTGTGTCAATTCTTCTACTTTTGATTCCAAAAAACCGATTAATCTGAAATTGTTCACTTGTTGATATAGAGATCCCTTCTGCTTGGTTATAATCTGCATTCTATTCTCTACCGATTTCAATCGAACATTCAAACTTTGTATCGCTTGGTCTGAAACAATAGGCAAAACTTCAATCTGATTCTTGTTTGATGAAATCTTTGCCAATGAACTTTTTAGAGAACTAACAACATGAGATGTCCACATATTGGCACCCTGATCATTTATCTTTTCATACAGCACTTCAACAGGTTTCAAAGAATCTTCAACAAGTCCCAATGACTTTATATACTCTTTCTGTTCATTCTTGGCACGACTTATGTTTGCCAACTGAAGGCTTATTAGCGAATGTTCTCTCTGTAAAGATTTAAAATCTTCATCACACTTGTTCATTTCTTCTTTTGGAATTATATTTTCTTCCAAAATCCGTTTCAAGGCATCAATCTGCTCGTCATCAGAACAATCTTTTACATTATCTTCCAATAATTGTGCGTCAATACACATATTGACGAGTTGAGCTAAAAGTTCATTAAAAACATCAGTTTTCTTTTCTAACAACCTTCTATAGCTGTCATAATTCTTCTGCTTCTTCTGTAAATCTTTTAGTTCCTCACCTATTCTTCTAAACTGTTCAATATCTGGAGTCAATACAGATTCAACAAACTTGCAACGCTCTTCCTTCTTTTCAAACATATCGATGCCATAGAACTTAAAATTCAGAAAATCGTATGGAGAAGTTATTATATTTTCAGTCAAAGCATTGAAAATAAAACATGAACGATAAAAAAGCTCCTTATCAGATTTATACCCAAACGCTTTATTCAGTTCTCGTCTTGCATCATTGACATGCGAATTATTTAAAGTTGGATAGAAATTTTCAGAGAAAGCCTCATGCTGAAGATATAGCTCTGATGGTACAACATCCACAGTCGGTTTCTTCCTTGCTATAGCAAAGAACTTATCCCCTATCTGAAATTCCAAGCCATACCAACACGCATTCTCGTTTATTATTGGAAACACTATATTCGACCTACCAGACAATAAGCAATAATCTATGATTGCATAAATATTACTCTTTCCAGTAGAAGAACTCCCAGTAATAACATTTACCTTATTATTCTCGAAGGCTAAAATGCGAGGTTTTACCCCTTTATCAAACCATATATATAGTTTTGAGATGTAAAGCTTCATAACTCAATATTCAATTTACGGTAATCATTAACTATATCTGAATCATTAACCAACTTCAATAGTATTGAACTGGCAGCACAGATATTTCTCAATCTATTGCTGTCACATTTTGATAAAATAGATTCGCAACTTGCTGCATTCTCAACTTTAACAAACTCTCCATATAAAGAAACCCAATTTAAGTCCAAAAGAATAGATATTGCATTTACAACCTGAGGTAGTAGGTCAACATATCTATTATTGAAATTACTCAAATAAACTTTATTTTGAGTAATAACGGAATCAAAATTTGCATAGTTTCTACTAATCATTTTATTTATTATATTATCATCCAACAATATCGGCATGAGCAAAGCCACTTTAGACAATGGTATCTTTGGAGAATTTCTTAACATAGCCATAACGGTAAAAGCAGTTATAGCCACATTATTATATATATAGTAACCTGATATTTTCATACATTCTTTTTTAATTTTGGCAATACATCTATGTGCCAACAAATATAAGGATGGTCTTTATCATTAGTCATATTCAGGAACCATCCAGAAGAAAATGGAGGGTTTATAAAACGAGCATTATCAAATGAAATATTTCTATTTATTACTTCGTAAAAACAATTTTGAGCAGCATCTATCTTTTCAGCATCTGATGAATGACAGTTTACCTTAATATGCTTATGTCTAAAAATATTATACCAAATTGATTTTGCTGTAGAATTTATAGATTTCTCCATTTCGTCTGTCATTAGTTGAATTGAATAGTTACGTTGAATAGAACTATTATAACAGAGCCAATTTCCATAATATACTTCAATCGAATCAGGCATATTAAGAACACCTATCTCATCCAAATATTTTATAAATGGTATATCCTTTACGTCCTTTGGTAATTCAATAACGTCATCACATATTGATACAAGGCTCTCATCACTCACTTTTTGGAGAATGCCTCTATACTTGTTTAAGAAATTAGTTTTCTCATAAGATAAGGTTTCATTATTCTTTGCCGCATTTATCTTTTCTGTATATAATTTTCCCAATAACTCAGAAACAATCAGATCTGCTTTAGTCGGCTTGTTGTATATCTCCAAAAACTTTTCATATAACGCCTTCATCGGATTCGTAACTTGCATTACCTCTACTTTATGCAAGAATCTATTCAAATCCGTTCCATCCATTCCCAACAACTTCTCTATTGTTGAATAATACGAAACAGTGTTTTTTACGCTATTTAAAAACGAGATGACATCTTTTATACCACAACTTCCATCCCGCAAGTTTTTGATTTGTTCATAAAAAGAATTGGATAGTATCTTGTTTGTATATAGAATAAATCGATTGCCATACTTCAAAAAATCTTTTTTCGACTCACTCAAATCATATAACGAGAGCCAATTGTCAAATGTTTTCCAAAAGTCATCATCCGCATCGGTCATTTTTGCATTATCACGAACTGAATTCTTTACTTGAATAAACCATTTCGTTCCGTCAGTGCATGATACAACAATATCATCTTCTTTTTCATACTCAATGACATCTCCTCCCTTTATATCAAGCAAGAAATTTACAAAAGCTATAAACTGAATATCAAATCCACATGCTTGCAAATCTGCTTTGTGTCTACTTATAAACTCATCTGTTGTTAATGGTACACCCATAATAATTGTTATTAATATTATTCTACTTTCTTGGATTATTGACTACCCCCCTTTTATGACAATTCAGTCATTCATGACAAAAACATTTATGGTTCGTTGATGGTCTTTTTTGACTAAAGAAGAAGTCATTCACGAACATTTATGACCATTCCAAGCGCGAAGCGCAAATACATTTATGGATTTTATGGCTCATTGATGGACATTTTTGACCAAAGAAAAACTCATTCGTGACAAAACCATTCATGGTTCATTGAAGGTCATTCTTGACTAAAAACATAGTCCCAATAACGTACATTTATCACCATTGTTGCAGGCAGCAAATTCGATTCACAGCATCGCGCCTTATGCCTGCATTTATGAATAGTATAATTCCATAGAAAAGGTTTACACCTCCTCTCCAGCAAACTTCACCTTAAATCCCAGCACCGTTGCAAAGATCATTTCGATATCCTTCCAGAAGGAATAGTGACGGTAGTAATAGCAATTCAAACGAACTTTGTCAGGATAAATCACCTTATCGTTATATTCAGTGGCAATCTCTTGTATCGGGCGCTTATCACCCTCAGCTTGTTTCTTAGCCACATATTCCGAAATCATTTCATCCTCCAATCTATACTTCAAAGTAGCAGGACCTGTAATACCAGGACGAAGTTTCAAAACATCCCTATCAGCACCTTGCAACTTATCAGCATAACCAGGCACATCAGGACGAGGACCAACAAAGCTCATGTTACCAATCAGCACATCCCACAGTTCTGGCAACTCATCAATCTTATAATGACGCAACTTAGCCCCAAAAGGAGTGATACGACTATCCCCAGCCACAGAAACAGACGAGCCACTATGCTTTACTGTCATCGAGCGGAACTTATGACAAGTAAACAACTTGCCATCCTTCCCTACTCTCTTCTGACAAAAAAAAGCCGGACCACCAGGCATCTTCTTATGAATTAAAAAAGCAACAATGGGGAAAATCCACCAAATCAAAAGCAACCCACATAGGGATGCAACAATATCAAAGAGTCTTTTGAATATCATAAATAATTTTTTATTGATTTGTATTAATTTTATTCATTATATTTCGTCAACTTTTCCTTTTTCAAAATTTCCTCCAACTGATAGAACAGAGAATCTTGATAATTAGAAACGTAAGCTATCCGATTAAAGAAATTGAAACAATGAGACTTAAATAAGAAATATGATCGAGGTTCTGTCAACCTAAATAGTTTTGCCAAACATGGACAAATGTCATGCTCTTCATCATGAGGACGTTGTGGAAAGACGTACGCCTCTGTAAGCTTCAAGTCATCAAATAATAAATCTTTTTGGTCATATCTACGCGAAGACATATACTTGATACCTACTATTTCATACTTGTCTTTGGAATTGTCTTTGGAATTATCTTCCATGTATTTCTGGCTGGCACATAACACTTTCATCAACAGCTGTGGTACTACATATTGTAATTTATGTTTATCCGCATCTGTCGTTTTCGCACAACATAATAGAGTAAGATAAGCCAACAGAAAATGTTCACGATAAAAATAGTCTCTACGTATAGTCAAATCCAAGACATTAATTTCTCTCATATTCTGAAATCGCGAGAAGTTAAATGTTTCGAAGTCAGGTCTGCGACATTCTTCCCATGCAAGATATAAATTTGATGCAAGGTATAGACAGGCATAACCAGAAGGATTAAAACGGTATGAGCCAACAAGATTCTCTAATTTGTCAGACAATAAGAACATGCCTTTCTTATCAAATATCTCATACTTATTTGCACCACGTATACGATAAAAATCCGTGTGTTTCCTAACAATAGATGTCAAATGCTTATATTTAGGAAGACCTGTATCCTTATTGAACAACAAAGCATAAAGATTAATCGCCGCATTTAAATCATTATCCGATTCCATCTTTACTAATTTGTTTATTTTATCTATCTTTTGGCAAATCCATTTTGTAAGCGTTTCTTTCTTTTCTATTGCCGTTTTTCCGTATAAATAGGTATGTATGAATTCCCGTTCATCTATTTTCGCTAATTCTATCTCAAAAAAGCCCTTTGCTACTTTACACAAGGACTCTATCGAGTTATATTGGCCTTTATTATTCCCAGCTTTGAGACGATGAAACTCGTACAAAGCTTCAGAAAAATCTACAAACGTACCCATAAACATAAAAAGAGAAGGAACGTCCGCCCTTTAGAGACGTTCCTATAGACAACGGTTAAATTGTCTTTATCCGATTGTGTGTGTAATAACAGCTAAGGGCATCGGTTGTTATATTTCTTTAATATACTTCTGCACTTTGCATTTGCTGAATAGCTTCATTCAGCTTATATCCATGCCATTTAATAAATATGTCTTTTTGCTTCTTGGCAAAATTGTATATTTTGTCTGAAGAATCTCCACATAACAGCCTTGCATATTCTATTTTCTTGAAATTATCAATCCAAGGACAACACATTGTTTCCAAGAACGTCAACACCGCTTCAGCTGAACTACTCATAGAATCATTTAAGGAACGAATCTGTTCATCAATCCATCTGAAAAGCGTTTGTTTTAAATCGTTATAACCTTCAGCATCCTTTATGAAATGAATCACTTCGAATACCGTAAAGAAATTCAAGCACAATGCTTTTTCATTACATTTGCGCCAAAAATCATTTAGCACCTTTGGGGATATCTGATTCTTTACCTGCATTGTTTTCTCGACTTCTAATATATTCAATATCTCCATCAAGTTATATTTCTCAGGTGTTGTATTCAAGAATAGCGACGCTATCTCGTCGCTTATCTTTTCATCTAACTTTTCTATATAGTGTTCTGGAAATTTATCCGACTTAGAGTATTCGTCAATATCATAAGTTCCACGAACAAACAGTTGCAACTTATTGATAACAGAAACCACCTTTAGAGATGTACTCATACGCATATCACAACAAAGAAAATAGAAAAGAACTTCCACTATACTTTTTGAAAATTCCACAAATTCTCGCTCATATCTTTCCTTTATTGTCATTCCATATTTATTTATACTTGCATTTGCAGCAGCTTTGCAATATTGTCCATATAATAAATTGAAATCTCTAATTAGTAGCATCAACCTCTTTTGCACTACACCAAGTAAGAATGACGTTATATCCTTATACTTTATATCCTTACCACATGTGCACATTATAGTACGTACCTCATTGACAAAAGTCTTAAAGTCCAATTTTGTTGGAGTGTCTATTCTATTATTCTGAGAATGGACAAATCCTTTGAAAGTATCCAACCTATTCTGAAACCTTTCATCAATCAGACGCAAAAGCAAACCTTTAGCAATAGATATTGATTCAACAAAAGGGCGTTCCGAAAAAGCAACTATTTTATCTTTGTTTATAATTAATCCATATTTCTTAAGTTCTGATTTGTAATTATAAAAGAAACGTTCTTTTATCTCTACATCATTAAAAAACAAGAAACCATCATCAACATAACGATAAAATATATAGTCTTTATTACGAAAGATCTCTTCTGCTTCTAATTGTTTCTCCAATTCAAGGTCTATTCGCTGTAGAACAATCTCCGCATAGATACGAGAAAACTCTGGTCCTATTATTATACCATCTCTTGACTTATTAAATTCATCCTGCAATTTACAGAAATCGAAAGCCAAACTTCCTTCACAATCTTCCATCTTATGATTAAACATAGCAATAGAAAGATTCGATGGTATTATACTTTCAAAGCAGTGTTTCAAGTCTAACTTTGTCATGTTTCGAAACTTCTTCTCTGCGCGCAAGAAACGATAATCACCATAAAAGAAATTGATGTTCCTATAATACTTGTATGCAAAGAAATGTTTCAAACTCTCACTTGTATCTATCGGTTCCGCATCGTCAGAAAATATCTTGTGAAATCCTTTTTGCTTCTTCTGATAATCTGCTACTTTGTATGGAAAACGTATAGAGTAGTTACTTCGTGAGCTGAAGTCAATGAGCAACATTTTATATCGATCATAAAAATTCACCATTTTGATCTGATGGAACGGATGGATAACCGACAAACAACGTCCTTCTTTATGCCCATCTTTGGTTATAGAATAATGGAAACTACTACGACCTGCTCCTTCCTTTCCGCCAAGTATCTCTAAAAACTCCTTTAATCCTGGTTCTTATGTGTGCTTACTTGCAATAAGTACATCCCCATTTATCTCTACCCCATAATACTTCAAAAAGCGAGCAAAGAAACGATTAGAGAAAAACATAGGACGCTCGTAGGGAAGAGTATCAGATATCACCACCCGATACTTTGATTTTGAAACATGTAGCAGTCTACTCATTTTATTTTTTTCTTGAATAATAGATACGCTGTAAATCTAATAAGATTCGTCCAAAGTGTTCACTCTTATGAATCTTTCTTTCATTGAAACCTTTAACAAAAGAATAACTATGCAACTTATACTTTATTAAAGATACGTTTTTTTCATATCCATTATCTTGTCCATAATTGAACAAATTAGATGGAGGACAAAAAACATCCTTACTTTCTATTTTTTCAGATAGATAATCGTCTAATTTATTTAGTTGTGACAAATCCGTCAAATACTTATTAGTATAGTAAATACCAGTTGCCACAAAATTCTTACGCCCTGATAGCAATCCGTTTGATGTCAAGATATCAATGCGTTCAAACAATTGGCGCAAAGCATCTTTGTGACAATACTTACTATGCCCTTCTTTATTTTCAGCTTCATATTTCTTACGATAATGCGAACACAGAGCGTATATCTCAAAGATAGCGTCTATCATTATTCTGTATTTCAAATAACGTTTATTCGACAAACAAATATCCAGTTTGCCTTCCTTATATACAAACTTGTAACCTAAGTAATCAAATTGTGCATTATTTGTTTGTTTATCAAAATACGCTAGATATTTTTTCTCTGAGTCATTATGAAGGTTCAATTTCTTTTCCTCAAATATACTGTTAATGCTATCCCAATAGTCCTCCTTAGAACATTTATCGGGATCGGCTACAATAAAAATATCATCAACATATCTTTTATAAAACAACACACCATCAAGTCGTTTTATCTTTTCATCTATAGGACGCATATAGAGTTCTGACAAATGAGAAGAAAAAGACAATCCTCTTGGTAGACCTTTTTCATCTAAAATATTTGCTGTCTCATTATAGGTATAAAGAATTCGTTTTAGATATTTGACAGTTTTCCTTGATACGAATCCATCATCCGAAAGTTTCTCAACAAGTTCATTCTGTGGAATAGACTCAAAGAAACTATGTATATCAGCACGAATTACAATCTTTGGCATTTTATTATCAAGCAATCCCTTAATTTGCTCAATAATCATATCCATATTGGCAGGATATAGTTTGTAACTTCTTCTTAATTCCTGCTTGATAATTTGACAGACAAGCATAGTGTCCATATTCTTTGAGACAAAAGCTTTATGTCCTTTGATTGCTTGAGTACCGATTTCTACCTTAGCTTTTCCTTTAGTAATCTCCAAAGCTTTAAGCCTTAATTCCACCTCCTTCTTTCCGTCTAATTTCTCCTTTAAATCAGCAATATCTTGACGATTTATATCTTGCTCACTCTTTTTACTATTACGAAGTTTAGACCGAAGTTTCTTTAATTGTTCGGATATATCTTTCACTTCTTGCGAATAATAATCCGTTTGCAATTTCCCTCGTTTCTCTTCATCCTTCATAATCTTCCAAAGAGATTCAAATTGATAAAAATCGGTATACCCCTGTGCCATATATAAATTAATAAAATTCTATACCGTAAGCAGTCAAATTAGGGCATACCCCAAAGAGCAGGCACTTTTCAGTGCCTACCTTTATTGACTTTGTTAAAAATTCGATTGTAAATTAACATTGTGGACTACTCCAGTCCGATACAAGAGGGTAAGAGTGAAGGATAATCCCTGCACCCCTCAAAGATTTTTTTGAAAAATTTACCAAGGTTGCTCCAAACAGAACTGCCGTGAAGCTTCACCGTACTAATGATACTATGGTAAGTAGCTGCCATTTGAGCACCTAAATCACTTCCAAAATGAAATGAGTTGTTGCGTGCTGTGGTTAAACAACGCACGGTTCGTTCTGCCATATTATTATCTATTGGGAAAGCCCCATCCTGTGTATAGGCTGTCAACTCTGTCCAAAAGTGGTTCAGATAGTTGAGTGCTTCTGTCAGATAGCCACTTCGTTGCTCCTCTGGTTTTGCTAAATCCAAATCTAAATGCTGACGCAAATCTATTAAAAGTGACTTGGTCTCAAGGCTACCACGACGCATTGTGCGTTCTTCATTGGTTATGCCTTCTGCATCATAATTACGCTCAAGAGTATACAAACGATTTATGACATCTAAAAAAACACGTGCATTTTCGTCCTTTCCTTGTTCCAGAGCTTTTTGAAACTTGGCCCTAAGATGTGCCAAACAAACTAAATGTACTGTGTCCTTCAAGTTCTCACTCTTTAGTTCATTACCTATAAACGTATAAGCATTGTAACCATCAGACATTAGAGCCTTCAGTTCTGCGTCACCTATAAAGTCGGTCAACACTTCACGACCACGCGAACCATTGTCGTAAAAGAATACACCTCATATCCGTAGAATTACGAATGTAATAGAAGTAGTTAAGACCTGATATGTTTAACATAAGCCCTCCAACTTCTCTATCATGCTGCAAAGCTCTTGATAGCTTAAATTCTTTCTTGAAAGATACAAGCCATTACTCATACGCAGCTCCAACCATATACGAACTGTTGAACAATGAACCTTGTCCTCAGACAAGGGACTCTTCTCGAATCGTTTTGTATCTATATTTCTATCACGAACTAATTGTACTGATTTTTCCGCACAATTTTCAGACGGGCGATCATCAACCTGAACTGCAACAACCTTACGACGAGTATCTTTGTATAA